>ERZ889217.10-NODE-10-length-117272-cov-12.644898_pt1 | contig 117272 bp, 112 predicted proteins | sample MGYA00521098_ERZ889217 | MGnify/ENA primary metagenome ERZ889217 (study PRJEB32303, sample SAMEA104408613) | aquatic metagenome | biome: Brackish water; feature: Pelagic; material: water | place: Baltic Sea | collected 2014-06-10T22:04:00 | depth 2,362 m ... | reverse complement strand
ATGTCGACCTGCTTGGTGTTGTCCGGGTGGGTGGCTGGGGTGTTGTCCGGGTGGGTGGCTGGGGTGTTGTCCGGGTGGGGCCGATCAGTCACGATTTTTTGCGTCCTCTGCGATGGCGGTGAAGTAGGAGAGCAGGTCGGTGCGAGTGAGCACACTGAGCGGCTGGCCCCCTGACAGCACGAGGAGTGCCGGGGCGGTTTCGAGCATTTCGACAGCGAGCTCGACCTTTTGGCCAACTCCGATCGTGGGGAGCTTGGCGCCCATCACCTTTTCGACCGAGGTGCTCATGGCGCCCGGGTTGCGGTGAATGACGTCCATCAGTTCGAGTTCGTCAACTGCACCGGCTACTTCGGCGTTCGCGAACGGCGGCGTGTTCTTACAGACGGGCAGCTGGCTGACGCCGTTGCGGCGCATGATCTCGATGGCCTCGCTGACTGGAGCCGACGGGTTGACGTAGAGCAAGTTTTCGATCGACGCGTTGCGAGTGTCGAGTACGGCGCCGACGCACTGATCGCACTCCTTGAGAAACCCGAAGTTCATCATCCAGTTTTCGTTGAACACCGTCGAGAGATAGCCGCGACCGGAGTCTGGGTTGAAGACGACGACGACAGCATCGTCGTCTGCTTCCTTCGCGACCTTCAAGGCTGCTGCCACGGCAGTGCCGCCCGAGCCGCCGATGAGGATGCCTTCGGTTTCGCTGACGTAGCGGGCGGTGAGGAAGCTCTCTTCGTCACTGATCGGGATGACTTCGTCCCACAGGTCGCCGTCGTAGGCGGCCGGAAAGAAGTCTTCGCCGACGCCTTCGACGAGATACGGGCGACCCGAGCCGCCGGAGAACACCGACTTTTCGGGGTCGGCCGCGATGATCTTGATGTCGGGATTCATTGACTTGAGGTAGCGGCCGGCGCCGGTGAGCGAACCGCAGGTGCCAGCACCAGCGATGAAGTGCGTGATGCGGCCCTTGGTCTGCTCCCAGATTTCGGGGCCGGTGGTCTTCGTGTGGGCCGCCGGGTTGTGCGGGTTGGCGTACTGGTTCGGGCGAAACGCGCCGCGCTCCTGGGTGAGCCGCTCGGCCACGGAGTAGTAGCTGTTCGGATCTTCCGGTGCAACGGCGACGTCACAGACGACGACTTCGGCGCCGTAGGCACGCAGCAGGTCGACCTTCTCCTTGCCAGCCTTGTTCGTCATGACGAAGACACACTTGTAGCCCCGCTGGGCAGCGACGATGGCAAGTCCGACACCGGTGTTTCCCGAGGTGGGCTCGACGATGGTGCCGCCGGGCTGAAGTTCGCCGCTTGCTTCGGCAGCGAGAATCATCTCGAGTGCCGGTCGATCTTTCGAGGAACCGCCGGGGTTCGTGACCTCATGTTTCATCGCCAGCGTGCAGCGGATGCCATGTTCTTCGCTGACACGCTTCATGCGCACCATCGGCGTCTTGCCGATCAGGTCGAGAATCGATTCGGCGATGTCCATGCCGTCGGCGTCCCAGGCGGGAAGCGATGTATCAGTCATAATGCGAACAATACAAGGTGAGTTGCGATCCCGGCAGGGCTGAGGTCAGGGAACAACAAGAGGAAGTGCCAGGAGAGGGCGAGTTGTTTAGCTTCCGAGGACGCGACCAACGAACCGCCCGACCGTGCCCGGCTGAGGTGCGTCGCTGCCTTCGGGGAGGAGATGGGGAGCATTGTTGGCAAGGAATGCCACGACTTCGCGAGCAGACGGGTTGACAAGGGCCCTGTCGCCGATGACGACGGTCGGTACGACTTCGTTGCCGTTCGCGTGAGATCGCACGATTGCGGCATCAGCGTTGCTCTCCCAGATGTTGTGCTCGACGCGTTCGATGCCGAGCTTGTCGAGGCCATGCTGCAGACTCGAACAGAACCCGCAGCCGGGACGCCAGTAGAGATCGATCTGTTGCGCTGTAGTCGTCGTGTCCATGATTGAAACCGTACCGAGTTGGTCAGGGCAACTCGGCAGACAACGACCATGAGTTTCGGGCCTGTTCAGCCGGTGGCTGTTCGCAGTCGACGTTCGAAAGAGGCGCGTTCAGTGATTGTTGAGCAAACCGCAATCGTTCGATCGAAGCCGGCAGCACTGTTGAGGATGAGCCGGTGCGTCGTGAGGTCTCTCGTTGTCGATTGGCACAGCGACGACGAATGGTGTGCGGAGCACCCGACTTTGCTGGAGGTGACGGCCGGAGTCAGCTGCTGGCAGACTGGCGGCATGAGCAGCACGGCGACCAGCGCAACACCCGACACGTCCGTCTACCTCGATCGGCTCGCCAAGGTGCGGGTGTCGATGGTCGAACAGAATGTCGACACCGTCATGGTGTCGGTCGGCCACGACCTGCCGTACTTGTCGGGTTACAGCGCCATGCCGCTCGAGCGGTTGACGATGCTCGTCGTGCCGCGCGACGGCGTCGCCACGATGGTGATTCCTGGGCTTGAAGCAGCCCGTGTCGAACCGCAGCCGGGTGTGTTCGAGTTGCTGCCGTGGGGCGAAACCGAAGACCCGACCGCCATCGTCGGCAAGCTGGCCGCCGGTTCGAAGCGCATCGCGGTCGGTGACCAAATGTGGGCCCGTTTCCTCGTCGAGTTACTGCCGCACCTTCCTGGGGCCGAGTACACGCGTGCGGTTGACGTCGTGGGCCACCTCCGCATGAGTAAAGATCAGGCCGAGCTCGACGCGCTTGCCGCTGCCGGTGCTGCCGTCGACAAGATTGCCGGCGAACTCCAACGCGGCGAGATCCCACTCGTCGGCCGAACCGAAGCCGAAGTGTCGGCGCACCTCGGACGCCGCATCATCGAAGAAGGTGCACAGAAGGTCAACTTCGCGATTGTCGCCGCCGGTGAGAACGCATCGAGCCCGCATCACCACCCGGGCGACCGAGTGATCAAAAAAAATGAGATCGTGTTGACCGATTTTGGCGGCACGATGAACGGTTACTGCTCCGACACCACCCGCTGCGTCTTCACGGGCGAAATTGCGCCCGACGTCGCCGAGGCATACGAGGTGCTGTTCGCAGCCCAGGCGGCAGGAGTCGCTGCAGCAACGGTCGGTACGCCGTGCCAAGACGTCGACCGGGCATGCCGGAAGGTCATCGATGACGCCGGTTATGGGGAGTACTTCATTCACCGCACTGGGCACGGCATCGGCCTCGAAGCCCATGAGGATCCATATATCGTCGAAGGCAACGCGCTGCCGCTCGCACACGGCCACGCGTTCAGCGTCGAGCCGGGGATCTACATCCCGGGCAAGTGGGGCATGCGGCTCGAAGATATCGCTGCGGCGACCAACGATGGTCCGGTCTCGTTCAACAACTCCGACCACCACCTCATCTCCGTCGACGCGTAGGCGGGTAGCGGTCTGGTCACCCGGTGCCTGAAACGGTGTGACCGTCAGCTGGTTGCGAAGGCGGTGTCGTTTGGCGTTGCGGAGAAGCCCGTCAGTTCGATCAACAGGTCGCTGCCGTCGAACAATGCGAGCGCGCCCGACTCGAGGGCGCAGTAGCGCTTGGTGCCGCCGGTGACCGGAATGTCGACACAGAGGGCTGGCTCCCCGGCCTGGGTGATCTCGGAGGCGACTGGGTCTCCAATGCGACGGTCAGCATCAACGCGAAGCCGGGCGGCCATCGCCTTGGCGTAGAACTCGCTGGTCAGCAGCACGTCGCTGGTGCGGGCCTCGTTGATCGCGCCTTCGCAGGTGCCCTGCGACAGATCGCAGGTGATCATTGATTCGCCCTCGTAGATGTAGCGAACCATGTTGATGGTGATCGAACGCTTGCCTGGGGCCTGGACGACCTGCGCCGTCGACGCCAAGTCGCCGAGCCGCGTGAGGACGGTGTAGTCGGCGGTGAACAGCTCGGGTGACACGCAGTCGAGCCGTTCGAGGACGCTGTCGGTCTCGACGCGACCGGTGGTCTCGGCGACCGCACAACCACCGAGCGTGGGCCGTTCGGCAGCGAAGCAAGCACTGAGTAGCACTGCGCACGCAACAAGGGCGGCGACCGAACGTGACGTGACGTGACGGGAGCGGCGGGGGGAGGCCATGGCGGCGCCAGCGTACGCCGTTACCCTGGCGAATCGTGATCCGCCTTGACGCCGCAACGGTGCTCTTGCAGTGGGCGACCGGCGGAATGCTGTTCTGCTGGTTCACCACCCGCCGCCGGGTGATCGGCGTCGGCTACGGCTGGCTCTTGCGTGGCACCTACCTCTGTTTTGCCGGCGGCGCACTCGCTGCGGGATCGGCCTCGGGCTTCGACCTGGTACGCGACATTTCCTCGGCGCTCGTAGCCCTCGCCTGCCTCGTTGCGCTGGTCGTGTCGATCGTCCGCAAGGGTGCCGGCGTCAGTGGCGAGGATGCCGAGTTCGACCGACGAACTGAGCGCGTGGCGGCAATGACCGGCATCGACCGTGACGTCGGCGTATCAGTCGTTCGAACCGGATCCGAGTTCAACCCGACCCTCGACCTCCTTCCGGTCGCCATCGGTTTCGTTGGCTTGATTGCTGCGGCCGTCGACGCCACCGATGGTGCATCGTTCGGCACGCTGACGGTTGCACTACTTCGCACGCTGATCGGTGCAGCGTTCATTGGGGCGATCGGCGATGGCATGCTCCTTGGGCACTGGTATCTCGTCCAACCCGGCCTGCCGCGCAAGCTGCTGAATGAGATGGTCACTGCGCTCATCTGGCTGTGGCCGCTCGAGGTCGGAGCGCTGCTGCTGCCGACCGGCATGATCAGCGTCTGGCTTGGCACGGTCGACGACGGCTGGGGCGGTCTACTCGGCTGGATGTGGGGAATGTGCGCGATCTCGACGATCATCCTCGTGCTCATCACTCGGGCAGCATTGAAAGAACGCTATTACTCCGCAGTGATGGCTGCGACCGGCCTGCTGTACCTGGCGATTCTCACTGCCTTCGGTACCGACATCGTTGCCCGCGCCGTTCTCGATCAGACCTGACGTTCAGCTCGCCGTTCTGCTGGACGGTAAGGCCGTCACCACGTCGCCATTCGTGAATGCACCTGGCCGCACGACCGTTGCATACCACCGGCTGCTTCCAGGGTTGATGTTGTGGTCGACGAGGCCACTCTGGAACCTCCTGTGCGCCGGCGAACGGGGCTCGCGTGTCTGTCTGGTCAGGTCATTGGATGGTGCAGGTCGAGACACGCCTTCAAGTCGCCGTCGAGGCCGTTCATCTCGGCGCGCATCCACCCCACGTAGTCGGACGGCAGATCTGCGATCGGTGTGTTCTTGTGTTTTCCGAATGGCATATTCATCTCAGAGAGCGCGCGTTCTGCGAGGGCGAGCAGACCGTCGATTCCGTCGGTGCCCTGGTCGGCCATGTACTTCGTGAGAGCAACACACATTTCGGTGTCGGCCATGGCCCGATGCTCTTGCGTTCCGCCCAGGCTGAGGTGGGTACATAGAGATTCAAGCCGGTAGTTATCGAAATCGGCAAAGACGTGTCGGGCCAACCGAAGGGTGCACAGGGGTTCACTGCTCGCGCAAAACGGAGCAAAATGCGGGTAGTCGAAAGGCGCGTTGTGCGCGATGACCAGTGTGTTGCCCTTTGCGAATGGATCACTGTGGACTGACCGCATGAACTGATCAAGCGTCGGTGATGTGGCGACCATGTCGTCGGTGATTCCGTTGACGGCCGAAGCTCCGGGTTCGATGGGTATTCCCGGGTTGACCAGCGAGCCGGCTCTTGCAATCTCGTTCAGGTCGCGGTCGACCTGAATCCATGCGACCTCAACTGGCCGGGCACCTGGACCAAGACCGGTGGTTTCGATGTCGACAACGATGATCTGATCGAAATCGACAGCCAGCATGTGGCGAACGTTAGATGGTTGCTGTCCCGTGACGCGCGGACGTGCTCGCCGGGGTAGACGAAATGGGTGACATATTCGCGCTGGTTCTGACGCTCAAGCAGGAGTTGCCGCTGCCGAGCGGATGGCCTGACATCGATCTGGGAGGCCGAGCGGGCATCATATGAGCGTGACGTTACGACACGGATCACTTTGGTTCTCCCTGATACTTGTCGCTGGGGCGTGTGCGTCACCCGCCATCGAGTCGGGCAGCGCACCGCGGCCAACTGCGGCTGCGCCATCGAGCACGGTCGCTACTGTGACGTCGTCGTCGACAACGCCCGAGTTTGTTCCGAATGAACCATCGACAACGTTGGGAACGCCGACCACGATCACGTCGGTTACCGCGCTGACTGACTGGGAAGCAGTCGACCGGTACCTCGAGATCACACTGATTCGCGGCGGTTCGAGCGCTGCGTCGATCGCTGTGATGCGCGACGGTGAGCTCGAACATGCTGAAGCGTTTGGTGAACGTGTGCCCGGAGACCCTGCCGAAGCAGAAGACCGTTTCCGAGTGGCGAGCATCAGTAAGACGATTGCGGCGATCACCACACTGCAGTTGGTCGAGGCTGGGACGCTCGACCTCGATGCCCCGATCGGGTCGCTGCTGGCAAGCGACCTGGGTGTGGGTACGCCGGCAGCAGGAGTCTCGGCGCTCACGATCAGGCAACTCCTCACTCACCGGTCCGGGTTCGCCAAGTACGAAGACCTGTTCTTCCGCAACGAGGTTGGATCGTGCCGCGAGGCCGCCGTGGTCGGACTGACACGAAGCCTGCAGGGCACGCCGGGTGGGCGATTCCAGTACAGCAATATGAACTTCTGTCTGCTCGGGATTGCCATCGAAGCCCTGACGGGCGAGCGCTACGAGAGCGTGGTTCGGCGTGAAGTGCTCGACCCGCTCGGGATCGATGGGATGCGGATGGCCGAAACCTTTGACGTCGGCGTCGGCGATGTCGAACACCGATCCGAAGCAGGCCGCAACTACATGGAAGTGCTCGGCGCTGCTGGCGCATGGATTGCTACACCGACTGACCTCGTTGCCATCCTCGACTCGATCGACCTGGCCACGCCCGGCACGAAACTGCTCGACGCAGCGACGTTGGTCGAGATGCAGACGATCACGGTCGACCCGCCAGAGTCTGTTGACCGGCAAAACCCGACCGGACCGGTAACAACGACCACGATCCCTCCAGACCCGACCAGTGGGTACGGCATGGGCCTGATGATCTTCGATGCCGAGGACGATGTTGCGCTGAGCTTCGGGCACACCGGAACGCTCGAGAGCGCGCATGCGATGTTCACTCGACGTTCTGATGGGTTCACCTGGGCCGTGACCGTCAGCGGCAACTATCCAGTCTCGACCCGCGACCTCGCCAAAATTGTTGACAACGCGCTCGTGCTTGGCGGATTCACCGATGGCTCGTATGTCGTTGTCCCAGAGCGGCTTGACGAAGGCTGAGGCGGTGTCGCGAATGAACAGCGGTCATTCGAGGCTGCCGGGTTCATCTCCGGTCAGAAGATCACGCGCGCCGCTCGAAGCGCTGAGGCATCGAGCCCAAGTTCGGTGACGATCTCGTCAGAGTGCTGACCGAAGGACGGTGCATGGTCGCCGATGTGCTGCGGAGTCGCCGACATCTGAGCTGCCGGGCGGGGTTCACGGACCATGCCGGCAATCGGGTGCTCTCGCTCGACGAAGACGTTGTTGTTGATGACCTGAGGATCGTCGTGGAGTTCACTCAACGGTGTGATCTTGGTGCCGGGCACATCATGTTCGACGACACCGGCCATGAACTGCTCGACGGTCGTGCTCCGTGCTGCGTCGCGGAGGGCGTCATTGAGTTCCTCGCGGTGGAGCGAGCGCGAGGCGAGGCCGATGAACCGCGGATCCAGCGCGATGTCAGGACGCCCATAGGTGGCACAGAGGCCAGCAAACTCGGACTCGCTGACTGCGCTGGCTGCCGCGTAGCCGTCAGCGAGCGGGATCGTCGTGTAATTGGATGCAAGCGTCGGGGCCCGGTCGACATCGTCGTCGGTCAGGGAGACGTCCATTGCCGAGTCGGGCCAGAGGAAGGCGATGGCGGTGTCGAGCATCGACAAGACAATGTGCTGACCCGCCGCTTTGCCCAGAGCGCGGGCAAAAAGTGCCGCGGTGATTGCTTGGCATGCGGTGTATGCGGTGGTCTTGTCACACACGAGCGTACGGAACAACTCGGGTGCGCCCTTGGCCGGGTTTGTTTGAACGTCGGCCAACCCCGATGCAGCTTGGATCACGTTGTCGTAGGCGCGACGGTCACTCATTGGGCCGTCCGGACCGAATCCCGAGATCGACGTGTAAATCAGATTTGGGTTGAGTTCGTGCATGGCATCCCACCCCAGGCCGATGCGGTCCATCGCCCCTGGCCGGAAGTTCTGGATCAACACATCGCCGAGCATCATCGCGGCGAGTGGACCGGCGATCATCACCGACATATCGACCACCTTGATGCCGGCAAGCGGACCGGCAAGTGAGACTGCGGATTGATCGTTCATAGTCAGATGGTTGCAGGTGGTTGATGCCAACATGGCGTCGTGGCGCGCCCTGACATTCCCATCACGGTCATTGGCGGATACCTCGGTGTGGGAAAGACCACATTACTCAACCGGTTACTACGCGAACCCGACGGTCGGCGGCTTGGGGTGATCGTCAACGACTTTGGGTCGATAGGTATCGACGCCGAGTTGCTCGCCGCAGCTAGCGACACCAGCGTGGTCAATTTGCCGAACGGATGTGTCTGCTGTTCGCTGGGCAACGACCTGATGGCGTCGCTCGGTTTGCTCCGCGATGTCGAGTTCCCACCGGAGCAGATCGTGATCGAAGCGAGTGGGATCGCTGATCCATCGGCGGCGGCAGCGTGGGGCACCTCGGTGGGGTTTACTCCGGGGGGAGTAATCGTGCTCGCTGCGGCCGACTCGATCGGACGTCAAGTGGACGACCGCTACGTCAGCTCAGAAGTGCGCCGTCAGCTCGCCGGTGCCGAACTCATCATCTCCACGAAACTTGACCTCTGTACACCGGAGCAGCTGCAGCGGGCGTTGGAGGTGCTTGATGAATATGCTCCCGGTATCCCGATCGTCGACGGTTCGGCTTCGACCGACCTGATTCTCGGGCCGCGGTTGCGGTTGCAGCTGCCATTGATGTTGGAGTCTGACGCTGAGACTGCAGTGGCAGTTCCGTCAGTCGGGCACGTGCAGGCGAACTACTCGCGGTGGTCGTGGTCGGGGGCGACGGTGGTAGCAGGCCGGGTTGCTGGCATCGCCGATGCGATGCGTGACGTGCTGCGGCTCAAAGCCGTGCTCGATGTAGACGGTCGCCACCTTGAAGTGCACGTGGTCGGTGGCCGCATGACTGTGCACAACGTGACTGGGCTGCGACCGGGAAGTCGCGCTGAAGCAATCCTCCGCTTTGACGTCGGGCTGCCGGTTCGACTGACCGCTGCGTTCGACGAACTCGCGTCGTGACGCTTCCGAATGTTATGCGCCGGAACGGGCTGCCTCGTTGGATTGTCCGCCGACGATGGTTCCCCAGATGCCGATGTCTTTGATTCCCATCGGGTCGATGGCGAGTGGGCTCTCTTCGAGCACGGTGAAGTCGGCTGCTTTGCCGCACTCGACACTGCCGAACTCGTCGTCGGCGTGGAGCTGATACGCGGCCCCGGTGGTGACTGAATGCAGCGCCGACTCAGCCGAGATGCGTTCGTTTTCGCCGAGCACCCGGCCTGATGGCGTCACGCGGTTGACCGCGCACCACATCGTGTGGAGGTGGCCCAGCGGGGTGACGGCAGCGTCTGAGTGAATCGAGAATGGGACGCCGAGGCGCTCGGCGGTGGCGCACGCTTCCATGCGGCGGGCGCGCTCGGGGCCGACCGTGATGTCGTGGTGCTGGTCACCCCAGTACCAAATGTGGTTCGTGAAGATGTTGGCGCACATGCCGAGCTTGGCCATGCGCCGGTACTGGGCCGGCGACGTCAGTTGGCTGTGTTGCACGGTGTAGCGGTGGTCGAGCCATGCCGACTCCAACAGCAACTTTTCGACGACATCGAGCCACAGGTCGATCGTCATGTCGCCGTTGCAGTGCACGTGAGTGTTGATGCGTCGCTCGTGGAACGGCCGGACCATGTCAATCAACTGCTCGGGCGGAACCATCCACACGCCGTGGTCGGCGGGAACTTGGCCTCCGGGGCTGAAATAACCGGGCCACTTCATCTTCGCGGTGAAGCCCTGGATCGATCCGTCGAGCACGATCTTCAAGCCGGCCGTACGGAGGCGGTCGGTGTCGTTGAGTTCGAACTGCTGCACCAGATCGGCAGCGGCCGCCCAGTCGTTCGACCCGGGCATCATGCCAATCAGGTGTCGCTGATGAATGCGTGCAGGGAAGTCGTCGGTCACGACTTGGCGCCACAGCTCTTGACCTTGTGGTCGAGTGACGCCGCTGGCGCCGAGGTCGACGAGTGATGTGATGCCGACGTTCGCACACATCTGGCCGAGCGTGCGGATTGCTTCGGGGTCGCCCATCAGCCGCATGATCAGGTGGATTGCCGAGGTGGCGAGCGCGATGGCCGGCATCTCCTGCAGCTCACCGTTGGGTTCGCCGTTGGCGTCTCGCGCCACACCGACGGTTGTCGAATCGCGGGTGATCTCGTTCTGGTCGAGCATCGCGCTGTTGACCGTGGCGAGGTGGGCGCTGGCGTGGAACACAAAGATGGGCCGCGCCAGCGATGCCCGGTCGAGGTGATGGCGGGTCAGTCGTTCTTCGCCGGTGAAGTAGATCGGGTCGAAACCCCAGACGACGATTGGTTCGTTTGAGCCTCGCGTTTGCTCGTCGAGTTGGCGGAGTAGATCGAGAAGTTTGTCGTAGGTCTGGATACCTTCAGCCATGCTGCCGTCCGGGCGATGCCGAGGGAACCAGCCCGCGTACGGGAGCAACCCGAAGGAACCTTCGAATACGTGGCCGTGGGCCTCGATCATGCCGGGCGTGAGGACGTGGTCGGCGAAGCGGGAGTCGATGGTGTGCGGCCCCCAGCTCGTGCATTCGTCGAGCGAACCAGCGGCGAGGATCTTGCCTTCGCGGACCGCGACTGCTTCGACGACCGGCTGGCTGGGGTCCATCGTGATGATCGACCGGGCTGGGATGACGGTGATTTCGCTCACGAAAGTTCCGCCATGACATCGTTGGCGATCACGTCGAGGTGATCAAGGTCCGCCAGATCCATCACCTGCAGATACAAGCGTTCGGCGCCAGCGTCGCGCCACGATCGCATTCGCTCGGCGACTTCGGCCGGGGTGCCGCACAGCCCGTTCTCGCGCAGTTCGCCAGGCTCTCGGCCGAGTGCTGCTGCGCGTCGTTCGACTTCGTTCTCGTCGGCTCCGACGCACACGATCAGGGCGGCGGAGTACACAAGCTCGTCAGGGTTCCGATCGATCGCCTCGCACGCGGCCCGAACGCGGTCGGTCTGCTCGACGAAAAACTCGCGGCTGACGAACGGCGTGTTGAACTCGGCCGCGTACTTAGCGGCCAGTGCCGGCGTGCGTTTTGGGCCGCCGCCGCCGATCACGATGGGAGGTGCTGATTGGACCGGCTTGGGAAGCGCCGGCGAGTCGGTGATCGAGTAATAGCCGCCCGGCTTCGAGTAGGTCTCACCAAGTGGCGTCGCCCACATGCCGGTAATCAGTTCGAGTTGCTCTTCGAGCCGGTCGAACCGTTCGCCGAGTTCGGGGAACGGGATGCCGTAGGCCTCGTGTTCAGCAGTGAACCAGCCGGCGCCCAGCCCGAGGTCGACACGACCGCCCGACATCTGGTCGACCTGCGCCACGCTGATAGCCAGTGGCCCGGGCTGGCGGAAGGTCGCCGACGAAACGAGCGTGCCGAGGCGAATGGTAGAGGTGTCACGAGCGAGCCCAGCGAGCGTGATCCATGCATCAGTCGGGCCTGGGAGGCCGTCGCCGTCGCCCATCACCAAGTAGTGATCGCTGCGGAAGAAAGCCCCGTAGCCGAGCTCTTCGGCGCGCTGCGCAACCCTGAGTAGGTCGTCGTACGAGGCGCCTTGCTGGGGCTCGGTGAAGATGCGGAGATCGGTGATGTGGAGCGATTCGGTCACGGACGCAGACTACGCAGCTATCCGGCCGACTCAGGCGTTGGCGTGATCGACCGAGAACGCTGCCGATGTGGAGTCGCGTTGGTGGCTCTGGAACGACGGATAGACCGTGTCGCCGCGCTGATACAGCTCGGTCGAGTGGGTGCGTGCGGCGAGCACCGTGCCGTCGGGGAACTGAACTTCGTAGCGCACGTCGTGACCGTAGTACTCGACGGTGCGGACAGTTGCTGCCTCGGTCCCATCAGCCGGGTCATAACTCAGGCTGACCTGCTCGGGCCGAACGAGAACCTGCACCTCGGCACGGTTCTGGTCGGTACGACGGTCGTCGATTGCGACGGTGCCGATTGGTGTGGTCGCGATGGTGGCGTCGTTACCCACGACGACGCCGAGGACGAAGTTGGCTTCGCCGACGAAGCCAGCAACCCATGGCGTTGCGGGGGATCGATACAGCTCGTCGGACGTCCCGAACTGTTCGATGTTGCCGGCCTGCATCACGGCGACCTTGTCACCGAGGACAAACGCCTCATCTTGGTCGTGAGTGACGAACACGGTGGTGACGCCGATGTCGCGCACGATGCGTGCGACTTCAGCACGCACCTGCACGCGTAGTGAGGAGTCGAGGGCCGAGAACGGCTCGTCGAGGAGGAGCACCTTCGGTTGTGGAGCGAGCGACCGGGCGAGGGCGACACGCTGCTGCTGCCCACCCGAGAGGGTGTTGGGTAGGCGGTCACCGAAGCCCTGCAGGTCGACCAGGTCGAGCAGGTCGGTAACGCGTGCCAGGACCTCGGTGCGTGACAGTTCTTTACGCATGGAGCGGAGGCCGAACACGATGTTTTGTGTGACGGTCAGGTGGGGGAAGAGCGCGCCGTCTTGGAACACCATCCCGACGTTGCGCTTCTCGGGGTTGACCCACTGTCGTTTACCCGAGCCTTGGCAGCTGACCGTCGTGCCGCCGATAGATACCGAACCGGCGGTAGGGCCTTCGAGCCCGGCGATCGCCCGCAGGAGTGAGGTCTTACCGCATCCTGACGGGCCGAGGAGTGCAACGATCGATCCGGCTTCGATGTCGAGGTCGGCGGCAATGACCGCTGCGACCAAGCCACCGCCGTCAGTCGCATATGCGACCGAGATTCCACTGAGTGAGACCGCCGCGCCTGCGAGCGTGTTTGTTGCGCTCAACATCGTTCCCAAGGCTAACGGGTCAACCGCGAACGACTTCGCTGCGGCGCAAGATGAGGAACCAGGTCAGCGTCGCTGAGACTGCGATCAGGACGAGCGAAGCCAGGCCGGTCGAGGCATAGAACCCTTCTTCGTACGACGCCCAGATTTCGGTGGTCAGCGTCGAGAAGCCGATGGGGGAGAGCAGCAGTGTGGCGGGCAGTTCCTTGAGTGTCGACAGCATCACGAGGCCGCCAGCGGCGACCAGGCCGGGACGCATCAACGGGAAGTCGACGTGAAAGAAGCGCCGAATCAGGCTCGGTTCGAGCAACCGGCCTGACTCGCGAAGGGCATGTGGGACGGAGCGAACGGCTGACTCGGTGCTCGCCAGTGCCTGGCTACCGAAGTGGATGACGTAGGCGATAATTAAGAGTGCACTGGTTTGATAGAGCCCCTTGACTACTGGGGTGTTCAAGGTCAAAACTGTCAGGGCGAGAGCGATGACGAGGCCCGGAATCGCGAAGCCCACGATGACGGAAACAGCGGCGATATCGGAGCTGCGATGCGGGCGGCGTGTCGTGGCGAGTGCAACGGGCATGACGACGGCGACGGCGAGCACGGCAGCGATGACCGCGACGCTTGCCGTGCTGATTGCCGGCTGCACGAGGTCGCGGATCGACACGCGGCCCTCGGCGATGCCGCGTTGCGCCCAGGTCGCGAGGCTGGTGACCGGGATGACGAGGCCGACGAGTAAGACGAGCGAACACCCGGCGAGCGCAGGGGCCTGGCCCCAGCCGAGGCGACTGCGCCGAACGACGGCTGTCGACCGGTCGTCAGGCCGGCTAGTGCCCCGCTGGGACCGTTCGAGTGCGACGACGGCGAGGGCTAAGACCAGGACGACGGTGGCTGAGGCGAACGACAACGCCCGATTCGATTGGCGTGTCGCGAAAATCACTCGCGTGAGGGTGTCGAAGCCGAGTAACTGGACAGCGCCGAACTCGCTCAATGTGTAGAGAAAGACCAGCAGGCCGCCACCGAAGACTGCCGGACGGAGTTGCGGCAGTATCACCTTGAAGAAGGTGGCAGTGGACGACAAGCCGAGTAGTCGGGCGCTCTCTTCGAGACTGGTGTGCAGGGCGATCAGTCGGGCTGCGACTGGGAGGTAGACGTACGGATAGGTGAACGTCGTCAGCATAAGCCACGCTGCGGAGAGGCCGCGGAAGCGCCGCGGTGGAGTGATGCCGACGGTAGACAGCGCGTGGTGGATGATGCCATTGGGTGCGAGGCCGGCAATGAACGCTGCAGCACCGACGAATGACGGAAGCACAAGAGGGAGTACCAGGGCGATCCGCCAGAAGCGTCGTCCCCGGAGATCGGTGCGGGTAACGAGCCAGGCAAGCGCCGTGCCGATGATTGCAGCCGACACGGAGACAAGGACGGACAGTTGCACCGTGCGCCAGAGCGGCCCGGGTACTTCCTTGGCGACATTGGCAAGGTCGCCCCCGAGCCGGATGGTACGCCAGACGACGAAGCCAGCGGGGCCTGCAAAAACGGCACCGATCAGCAGACCGAGCAGGCGACTCGGGGTGACCCAACTTGTGCGTTTACCCCCAGAGGTGACGCGACGCTGTAATCGTCCACCGGTCGGCGTCGGCTCAGCGACGTCGAGTGGGAAGTCGACCACAGGGTCCAATTGTCAGCTTTCGAGTCCCGACTCAGCGATGAGCGCGCGGGTAGCTTCGAGCCCGCCTGCGAGATCTTCGAACGCGATGCCGCCTGCGTTGCTGACGTCACTGCTGAAATTGATTGGGGGCACGTTGTTAGCGGGTGACTCGCCGATGGCCAGTGGGTACTCAAAGGTCTCGGTGGCGAAGTACTGCTGGCCGCTTGACCCAAGCAGGAAGTCGATGAGCTGGGCTGCGAGCTTGGCATTGTCGGAGCCGGCGAGGATTGCGGCGCCCGTGATGATCAGCACCGCCCCTGGATCGTCAGGGCCGAACACATGGTTGGTGGATGGCTGATTGGGGTTCTCGGCCAGTGCGCGGTAGTTGTAGTAGTGGTTCGTGAGGCCGGTGTCGACCTCGCCACGGCCAACAGCAGCAACGATGGCACTGTTGTTCGCGTAGAGCACCGGGTCGTTGGCATTGAGTGCCTTGAGGAACTCGAGGGTGACGTCGTCGCCTTGAGTGGCGCGCATCGCCGTGACAAAATCCTGGAACGAACCGTTACCTGGGGCAATGCCGATACGGCCCTTCCACTGTGGATCGGTCATGTCGAAGACGCTGCTTGGCAGATCGGCCGGGTCGACGGCGTCGGTGTTGTAGACAAGCACACGCTGGCGGCCGGAGAATCCGACCCAGCTCCCACCGTCGTCGCGCACATGGTCCGGCACGAGCGCCAACGTCGGCTCAGGCACCGCACCGAGGCGGCCACGCTCTTCGAGGAAGCCCATCGAGCCGGGGCTCTGCGAGAGGAAGACATCAGCTGCTGTCTTGCCAGCCTCGCCCTCTTCGTCGATCAACAGTGCAAGGTCGGCGGAGTCGCCGTACTTGACCTCGACGGAGAGCCCGCTGGCGGCCTCGAACTCGTCGATAATCGGCTGGATCAAATTGTCGCTGCGACCGGAATACAGGGTGATGTCGGCGTCGTCACCTCCGCAGGATGCAGCGATCAGACTGATTGCTGCCAGGGTGACAGCGACTCGTACATAAGAGTGAGAACGTAACATACCGGGAGTGTAGACGGCTCTTCCCGAAATGTGTCAAGCATGCCTAACATTCGAGTGTGACACATTTCAACGTGTCGTCGACAGCGTGAGTACACTGGGGAAATGAGTGATTTCGTGGTGGAGCGATGGGCGCCAGCGCTCGGTGCGGAGGTGCATGGTCTCCACCTCGATGCGGCGTTGAGCGGGAGCGACGCACAGATCGATGAAGTCGTCGATGCATTGTACGACGCGCTGATCGAACACCAGGTGCTGTTTCTCCGCGACCAGCCGCTCCCGCCGGAAATGCATGTCGAACTCGGCCGACGGCTCGGCGAACTTGCCCCGCGCCACCACAGCTACACCACCCTCGATGGCTACGACGACGTGGCGGTGCTCACCTGGGAACCAGGCGACCGCCCCGATGCGTCGGAGTGGCACACCGACATGACGTTCCGGCCAAAGCCACCATTCGCCTCGATTCTCAAGGCAATCGAGCTGCCGCCGGTCGGTGGTGACACGCTGTGGGCGAGCATGTATTCGGTGTACGACTCACTGGACGTCGGCTTCCGGTCCGACCTGGACGGCATGGAAATCTGCCACGACCCCGGGCAGTTCCGAAACGGGGCATACGAGCGCGGCGGCAACCAGGGGATCACCGACATGCTGGCCGAAGCCGGTTCGGCGGTGTGGCCAATTGTGTCGCACCACCCGGTCACCGGGCGCCCGTACATCAACGTGAGCGAGTCGAACGCCCGCTGGATCATTGGCGCAGGTGCCGCCGAGTCGCAACGGATCGTCAACTACCTGCTCGATTCGATCAACCGGCCTGACCATCAGGTTCGCCTGCGCTGGCAGCCGAACACGATTGCTCTCTGGGACAACCGGGCATCGCAGCACTACGCGGTCGCCGACTACCCGAAGTATCGCCGCATGATGCACCGCGTCGCCGTCGACACCGACCGTCGCCACGACGCCTCGATCGCTACTGCCACTGGCTGATCGGGTGACTCGGTGCGAGGCACCAGCTCGACCTGCGCGACAATTGGTGATGGCAGCTTTGGGTCAGCAGGGACGTCCGGTCGATGAGGTCATCGCTGAGCTCACCGAGAAACGGGCCGGTGACGTCAAATGGTCCGACGGCAAAACCTTCGGCATGGTCTACGACGGTGGCCCCACAGTTCAAGCGGTCGCCGAGCAGGCAGCGCGGCTCTATCTCCACGAGAACGCACTGAACACCCAGGCATTCCCGTCGCTCCGACACATCCAATCCGAAGTCGTCGGGTGGACTGCCGACCTGCTCAACGGCGACGAGAACACGTCGGGCTTCCTTACAAGCGGTGGCACTGAATCGATCCTGTGTGGCGTGCTTGCCGCCCGAAAACGGGCGCACATTGAGCGTGGCATCACCGAGCCCGAGATGGTGCTGCCCGAAACTGCCCATGCCGCGTTCCATAAGGCCGCCGACAATTTCGGTCTGAAGGTCCGCAAGATTCCGGTTCACGCCGACTACACCGCCGATGTTGAAGCCATGGCCAACGCCGTCGGGCCGAACACAGCACTCGTCGTCGGATCTGCGCCGCAGTATCCGCAGGGAGTGCAAGACGACATCCCAGCGATCGCCGCGCTCGCAAAATCGGTCGGCGCGAACTGCCATGTCGACGCTTGCATGGGCGGCTTCGTGCTCCCATTCGCCGAGCGGCTCGGGCGCGGAGTGCAGCCCTGGGACTTCCGAGTCGATGGTGTCACCACGATCTCTGCCGATATCCACAAGTTGGGCTATGCGCCGAAGGGTGTGTCGGTGATTCTGCACGATACGAAGGAATCCCGGAAATATCAGACCTTCGTTTTTGACGGCTGGCTCGGTGGCTTCTATGCCTCGCCGAACATGCAGGGGACCCGATCGGGGCTACCGATGGCATGTGCGTGGGCCGTGATGCAGCACCTGGGGACCGATGGCTACGTTGAGCTCACGCAGCAGACGCTGATCAACGCGGACCTGATGCGAGCCGGGATCGTGGGCATCGACGGCATCCGAGTCCTCGGTGACAGCCAGTTTCACCTGATTGCCATGGCGGCCGAATCTGGGAGCGGCATCGATATGTTCGCCCTCGGCGACGCCCTGCTCGCCAAGGGTTGGTACCACGATCGGCAGACGCCGCCGGACAACCTGCACTCGACAGTGAGTAACACGAACACCGGCGTGATCGAGAACTACCTCGCCGATCTCACCGAGTGTGTTTCAGCCGTACGCGGCACCAGCACTGCAGACCGCAGCACCACCTACGCCACCCTCGAATAAGAGATGGGTAGCGAGGGGCAAGCGCTAGTTGATTTGTTTGGTGTGGCCTTCCCAGAAGGGGGCGCGGAGCTTGAACTTCTGGAGCTTTCCGGTCGCGGTACGAGCCAGTTCGTCACGGAACTCAACCCTTTTTGGGCACTTGTAGCCAGCGAGTTTGGTTTTAGTCCAGGCGATCACGTCGGCTTCGGTGACCGAACTACCGGGTGAGGTGACCACGAGTGCGGTGACAAGCTCGCCCCACTTCTCGTCAGGGATACCGATCACGGCGACCTCGGTGACGTCGGCGTGCTGGAAGATCGCGTCCTCGACTTCGATCGACGACACGTTCTCACCACCCGAGATGATCACGTCTTTCTTGCGGTCGGCGATCGTGAGGTACGACTCGTCGTCGATAAAGCCGCCATCACCGGTATGGAAGCAGTTGTCGTAGACCGCTGCAGCGGTCTGGTCGGGCTGTTCCCAGTAGCCGCCCATCACTACGTTGCTCCGGGCGGTGATCTCGCCGGTTGCCGTGATACCCATCGTGCAGCCGATTGCCGGGACTCCGGCACGGTTCAACTTGACCGCTCGTTCGGCTGGCGTAAGCCCGTCGAATTCTGCCCGCGGGCTGTTGATTGTGAGGAGCGGAGCAGTCTCGGTGAGGCCGTAGATCTGGTGGAACGTCCAGCCGAGTTCGGTCTCGGTGCGCTCGATCGTTTGCGTTGGCGGCGGTGCGCCGGCCACGATGATGCGGACGCGACCGCTGCCAGGGATCGGTTTGCCGGCGGCAGCGAGTTCGGCCGCAGCATCGATAATCATGTTGAGCACAGCAGGTGCGCCGCACATGAGCGTGACGCCGTGTTCCTCGACGCGGCGGAGGATTTCGTGGCCGTCAATCTTGCGCTGGATAATGTGCTTGCCTCCCATGCCGGTGACGGCGTAGAGCATGCCCCACCCGTTGCAGTGGAACTGCGGCAGCGTGTGGAGGTACACGTCACGATCGTTGACGCCCATGTGCCAGCCGAACGTTGAGGCGTTGACCCACAGGTTGCGATGTGTGAGCTGCACGCCCTTCGGCCGGGCGGTCGTGCCGGAGGTGTAGTTGATCGTGGCAGTCGCGTCTTCGTCGCCATCCCACGGAACGGGTTCGGTGTCGAACTTCATGAGCACCGCGTCGCTCTTGGCCCCGATGATCAACTTCGTCTCGCACTCGACGCTTGCGAGACCGTCGGCGATTTCGGGGTCGACGAGCAGCACGCGGGCACCACTGTGCTGAATGATGTACTTGATTTCTTCGGCGACGAGACGGAAGTTGATCGGTACGAGGATTCGTCCAGAACCCGAAACCCCGAAAAGTGCAGTGAGTAGCCGTGCGGAGTTGTGGCTGACCATGGCAACTCGCTCGCCCACGCCGATGCCCATGGCATCGAGCCCGGCTGCCATTGCTCGGGCGCGTTTGGTTATCTCGCCGTAGGTCATCTCACCCCACGAATCGGCCGGTTGATCGGGCTCGTCCACGACCGCAACCCGGTCGGGGTAGACGAGTGCGGCTCGGTTCAAGAAGTCATTGACGGTGAGTGCGACTTTCATACTCATCGCACACTATTGCAGCGGTCACAAGCGGTCCGAACTGCCGTGCCCTGGTCCTTGTCAGGCGACCACTTCGCGGTAGCACTCGACGATGGCATCGGCCGTGGTCTCCCACGAACATGCCGCGGAGCGCTGGGTGCCCAGCCGGACGAATTCGGGCGCGTTGTTGAGTGCCGTGCGAAGCCCGGCAGCGATCGACTCGACCTCGGCTGGGTTGATGAGCACTGCGGCCCCGCCAGCGACCTCCTCGGTTGCCGTGCCCCGGCTCGTGACGACCGGAGTGCCGTGTGCCATTGCTTCGAGGACCGGCAGGCCGAACCCTTCGTGCAGGCTCGGGTACGCGAACACCGAGGCCGTCATGTAGAGCGCACTGAGGACATCTGCTGGCACATGGCCAAGGAATCTGACGTCGGCACTGGGAGGAACAGCGGCGGCGCCCCAGCCTTGCGCGCCAGCGACAACCAGTGGCATGCCGATCATTGCTGTCGCTGCAGCAAGTGCAACGAGGTTCTTACGCGGCTCGATGGTCCCGACGAACAACACGAACTCGTCGGGCAGCAAGAGCGGCCGGAGGGTTTGCTCGGAGGTCGTGGCATCGGTGATGACTGTGTTGACACCCCACGGCACCACGCGAATCGTGTTTGCAGCGAAGCCCGCGTCGATCAACTCTCCCTTGGTCACCTTGGTTGGACACATGATCAGGTCGGCCGTCCGGCATCGCTCCAACCCGCGGGTCATGACCTTGACGCCGTGGCGGGTGAAACGTTCGGGGGAGTGCATGAAAGCAATGTCGTGAATCGTCACGATGTGCGGTGAACGAGTCGCAGCGGGGACCGCTGTTGTCGAATGGCAGAGATCGACTGGGCCTGTGGCCCGCTCGACCGATGGCCACTCGAACCGGTTCCATGTCTCGTAGAGCCATGGTCGGGCGAGCGGCAAGTACTTGAGGGGAGTCGGTGGTTCGAACCCTGGCCCGGGAGCAGCACGGTGCCTGCCGGCGACGCCGACCAGGTCGATATCAGAACGGGAGGTCAGCCGCTTGGCGACTTCGAGCGCAGCGACAGCGGTGCCGCCGGGGACGTCATGCCAGCACTGTTCCAATGTGAAAGCGACGCGCAGTGGATCCGACACCGACCCATCATGCCAACCAGGGTGGGCGCGACCAGCGACCAGCGCCGATTCTGTTCGATCGTGAGGGCCAGGCTGTCGAAGGCCTGACCGGCACGCGCATTCGAGGTTGCGATACCGGCTGGCATTGGGCTGACTCGCTACGGTCGGCGGCATGGCTCTTCCACATCGCCCCGGCATGACCGTTCCGCTTCCCGGCCCGCTGCACTCACACGCTGCGAAGCTCACCGAACTCGCCGACATGGGCTACACCGATATTTGGTCAGCCGAAGCTGATGGGGCCGATGCGTTTACGCCCCTCGCGCTTGCAGCGGCCTGGGAGCCGAGGCTGCGGCTCGGCACAGCGATCGTGCCGGCCTACACCCGCTCGCCTGCCTGTTTCGCGCAGAGTGTGGCCTCGATGGCTGATGCTGCGCCGGGCCGGTTTGCGATCGGCATTGGATCGTCGAGCAACGTGATCGTCGAGCGCTGGAACGGTATTCCGTTCGAAGAGCCGTACAAGAAGGTGCGCGACGTGGTGCGCTTCCTCAACGACGCATTGAGCGGCGAGAAGGTGCAGCAGGCGTATGACACGTTCGAGATCAACGGCTTCCGCCTCGCCATTCGCCCGGAACAGAAGCCACAGATCCTCGTGGCTGCACTCCGCGAAGGAATGCTGCGACTCGCAGGCCGCGAAGCTGACGGCGCAATCATCAACTGGCTGTCGGCAAACGACGTCGCCAAAGTTGCACCGATCGTCACCGATGCTGCTGGTGGCGATGATCGTGAGATCGTGGCGCGCATCTTCTGCTGCCCGAGCGACAACACGGACGTGGTGAGAGCCGCCGCTCGTTACGCCATAGCGGCATACCTCAACGTGCCGGTGTACGCAGCGTTCCATGAGTGGATGGGCCGTGGTGAACAACTGCAGGGCATGTGGGATGCCTGGAAGGCCGGAGATCGCAAGGCAGCGCTCGCTGAGATCCCTGATGAAGTCGTCGACGACCTCATCGTGCATGGATCGCCCGAGTCGTGCCGTCGACAGATCCAGGCCTACTTCGACAACGGCGTGACCACGAGCACGCTCGCGATCTTGCCGTTGGACCCGGAGCTCGATCACTGGCAGGCCGTGACGGACCTCGCACCGAACGCAGGCTGAACTCCCAGCTGAAACCGGGCCGATCAGGCGGCCCGGTTGGTGCGTGCCGGCGTGGTGATGAGGTTGCTGTCGTTCCGAGCGGCCTGACGTTCGGCAAGCATCTGGCGGATTTCGGCGACGTGGCGACGACCGATTTTGCGCGTGTCTTGGCTGAGCTGGAAGCGGACGCTGACCGTGGGGATGGAGCTGACGTCGGAGAGGAGGGCGAGCTGCTGGGCACCGGATGCGTTCTTCATGGTTCCCATTCTGAACATGACCTGTCACAGAGTGAGAGAGCGCCTCTGAACAGGGGTGTTGCTGTGTTCTAACCGAGAGCGAGCACGCCGATACCGCCGATCACCCCGGTAATTCCAACAATCTGCCACCAGTGCAGCGTGTCGTCGTCGAATGCTGCTGATAAGGCCGACGACACCACTGGGAACATCGACGTCGTTACGGCGACCGAGCCGAGCGATCCGCGTTGGGTGCCGAGAACAAAAGCAATTATCCCGGCACCGCCGAGGACTCCTGAGAGCAAGGTAATTCCGAGCAGTGGACGCGCTGGCATCTTGGGAAGTGACCGTCCCGACGCGATGGCAAACATCACGACGAGTGCCGTGATGCGCTGAACGAACGGCGCCCACACCCCCGAATCGTCGCCCGACTCGCCAACAAGTGTCGTCGAGATACCCCAGAGCACCGCCGACACGAGAGCGATCCGGATTCCTCGACCGTGCTGGGCGGTCAAGCCGGGGGAGTACATGACGGCGAGCAGCGAGAGCAGGGCGATGATGATCCCGACCACGATTGAGGGCGACAGCGTCGCGCCAAACGCCAGATCCCATCCGAACGGGACGAGTGCGGTGCCGAGCACCACCAGCGGGCCGGCGATCGCTGCTGATGACGTGGCCATGGCCTCGTAGAGCGTCGCGAGTGCGAACCCGACGAAGAGCCCCGATGCACTACCGAGCACCAGATCACGCGTGGCGAACTCGCTCGGGATGATGGCGAGGCCGACCGACGTGACGGCGGCGCCTCCGATGAGCGCACCACTGACGATCGTGATGGCGTGCGCGCGGCGCGTGCCGTAACGCCCCAAAAAATCCGAGCAACCAATCAATACTGCTGCGAGCGCGCCGAGAAGAATTGCCATGGGTCAATCGATCACCGAGTGCACATCCCGCCGAGGCGGCAGGCCTCAGTAGTAGGCCTCGAAGGTGCCGAGGTTGGAGTAGATCGTTTTCCACTGCGTGAAGTGATCCAGCGTGACAAGCCCGTTCTCACGGCCGTACCCCGACTGCTTGTACCCGCCGAACGGGATCGACGGTGGAAGGTCGTTGTAGCTGTTGATCCAGACGTTGCCGGCTTCGATGGCGTTGGCGACGCGGTGAGCGCGAGCGAAGTCACGCGTAAACACCGCTCCACAGAGGCCGTAGTTGGTGTTGTTCGCCCGGCTGAGTGCTTCTGCCTCGTCGTCGAAGCGGAGGACCGACATCAACGGCCCAAACACTTCTTCCTTGACGAAGGCCATGTCGTCGTCGCAGTCGGCGAAGATCGCCGGTGTGACGTAGTTGCCGTCGGCGAGTGCTGCGTCGTCTGGGACTACGCCGCCGCACACGTGGCGTGCCTCGCTGGCCAGCGCCGCGTTCATGTAGCCCATCACTTTGCTGTGGTGCTGACGGCTGATGAGCGGGCCGACCATAACTTCGGGGTCGAACGGGTCGCCGATCTGTAATGCCTCGGCACGCGGCCCGAGTTTCGAGACGAACGCTTCGTACAGGCCACGTTGCACGAATACCCGGGTGCCGTTCGAGCAGACCTCGCCGGCGGAGTAAAAGTTGGCAACGAGAGTGGCGTTCACCGCGCTGTCGAGGTCGGCGTCGTCGAACACGATGATCGGGCTTTTGCCGCCGAGTTCGAGCGTGACACCTTTGAGTGTCGAGGCAGCGTCGGCCATGACCTTTTTCCCGGTGCCGACTTCGCCCGTGAGTGAAATCTTCGCGATGCCTTCGTGACGCGACAGCATCTGGCCGACTCGGTAGTCGCCCTGGACGACGTTGAACACGCCGTCGGGCAAGCCAGCCTCGGTGTACACCTCGGCAAGTTTCAAGGCCGTGAGCGGGGTGAGCTCGGCCGGCTTGAAGATGAATGAGTTGCCACAGGCGAGCGCTGGTGCCGACTTCCACATGGCGATCTGAATGGGGTAGTTCCATGCACCGATGCCGGCACAAACCCCGAGCGGCTCGCGCTTGACCGAAGCGAATCCGTTCGGGGGGAAGTCGAAGTGCTGGCCATGCAGCATCGAAACCAATCCGGCGTAGTACTCGATCTGGTCGGCCCCACTGACGATATCGACGGTGGTCGTTTCCGAGAGTGGCTTGCCCGAGTCGAGGGTCTCGAGGTGGGCGATCTCGTCGTTGCGCTCACGCAGAATCTGGACAGCCCTGAGCATGATGCGGGAACGCTCCATCGCAGGCATCATCGACCACACCTTGAAGCCGGCCTGTGCGGCGACCACTGCAGCGTCGACGTCGGCCTGGCTGGCCTGCTGGACCTCGCAAATGACACGGTTGGTGGCCGGGTTGATCGTTTCGAAGGTCTCGCCCGACGTGGCGTTGACGTAACCGCCGTTGACGTACAGCTGTTGGGTCGGCAGTGTGGTGGAAGCGTTTACGAAGTCGATCATCGTCGTCGGACGCTACTTGCTCTCGTCCGGTCACGTTTCTCTCGTGTTGATTTGTCGGTCCAGACAATCTCAACGGGCGGTCGACGCGGTGGTCGAAGAAATCTCGGGACATTCTGATGCGGAAAGCGCTGCATAGCGTCCCGAGTTTCGCCTGAGCGCGGGTCGCGGTGAGCGAGCGGAGTTCATCCGGCCAGAGCACGGTGGCGTGTGGCTGGATCCTGGCGGTAATACTCTCGCAGTTCGCGGTACAGGGCTGGTTCATGTTCGCAGAGATCGATTGGACGGTTGAAGAACACCTCGGTGGCGACAGCGAAGAACTCAGCAGGACTGGTACCGGCGTAGTCGCGAAGCACCGGTGAGCCCTCAGCTCGAACTGTGTCGTAGGCAGCGGTGCACACGTCGACCCAGCGCCGTTGAGCGTCGGCGTCATCGAGTGGAGGGGTGCCATCAACGGTGCCATCAAGCATGTCGAGTCGGTGTGCGAACTCGTGGTACACGACGTTCTGGCCGCGATCTGGAAACTTGGCGCCGCGGCGCGTTGCTGCCCACGAAAGGAGCACCGGACCTTGGTAGTGGGCCTGCCCAGAGATGTAGCGGGGCGAGGTGGTGAAGGTGCCTGCGCCGGTGGAATGCGTGCCGCGGAGCCGGACGTTCGACGGATGCACGATCACCGAGCTGACGTCGTGCCACTCGTCGATGTCGAGGCCCAGCAGCAGCATGGATGCCTGGGCGGCGATCAGTACCTTGATCTCCTCGGTGAGTTCGAACCGGTGTGCAGCTTCCCACCGCATCGTGTGGACAAACCGGGCGACCAGCATTTCCATTCGAGCGAGCTCGTCACGTTGTAGCGTCGACCAGTGTTGGAAGCTGCTGCTGAGGATGCCGTGCCAGCTCGGGTCGAAGATGGGTTCCGATCGCGACAGCCGTGCTCTGAGCCAATCGAACACGTCAGGTCAGTACGTCGGCTGGCATCGGGCCGTTGCGCACTGCGTCCGGGACACGGTCTTCGCCACCGAAGTACTCGGCAAGCCGTCGGTTTGCATCGTCACCGAAGAGAATGATCGCCACTTCGCGGAGGCCCGCAGAGTTGCGGATGTCCTCGTCGCGAACGACCAGTTCGATCTTCGAGCGGCGACGCATAAAGTCTTCGAGTTTGGTGATCATCTCGGAGTCGGCTGCTGAGTACAGCTCGACGCGGAGGTAGTCGGCCGAGCCCATGATGTCGTCCGCCATCTTCGGGTCTTGGCGGATCTCTTCGAGCATGGCGAAGGCGCGACGCCCATACCTGCGCCAGAGGCGGTCGCTGAGCGCCTCGGTGTCGGGCTTCTCTCGAAGGTCGTCCAAGCGCATGAGGCGGGCCTGGCGGAAAAACTCCTTGCGAGTCGCCTTGTCCGGTTCGCCGTACCAGTTGTGGAGGTCTTTCTCGAGCGGGATGCCCAGCGCCTCGATCTCGGCCGCAACCTCTTCGCCGACGTTCAAACAGTCGGTGAGCTTGCCACCGAAGATCGTGACGACGTGCTGATCGGTGTCGACCTCGACAGCATGTTTGCGGCTCAGCTTGGTCCAGTCGACATCGTTCTGGTCGCCCTTACCAGCGGCGACAACCAGTGGCCGCACGCCACTGCGTTCGGCGATGATGTCTTCTTTTGTGAGCGGCGTGGCAAGGTCGAGCCGGGCGTTGATCTGGCCGAGGAGGAAGTCGATGTCGTCCTGGTCGACTTCGGTGAATGGAGTGTCGACGCGGGTGTCGGTGGTGCCGATGACAGAACGTCGGCCCATTGGGATCACGTAGAACAGTCGCTCGGTGTCGTCGTAGAACGCAAGCACCTTGTGATGGCGGTGTGTCGTGATCCGTGGCACCACCAGGTGGATGCCCTTCGAATAGACGATGCGGTGTTCAGTTTTGAGGCCCCACTGCTGATTGGTGTCATCGACGAACGGACCGGCCGCGTTGACAATGGTGGTGGCGAACGTGGTGAACTCTTCGCCCGTGTCGGTACAGCGCAGCGCGGCGACCCACTTGTCGCCGACTCGTTCGGCCGACACCATCTCGACGTAGTTCACGGCGCTTGCGCCAGCCTCGATCGCAGAACGAACGAAGCTGAAGACGAAGCGGGCATCGTTGTCGACCAGAATGCCGTCGCGATATTCGATACCACCGGCGACCGTGTCGGTGTTGATCGCTGGTTCTTCGTTTTCGATGTCGTCGCGGCTCAGCAGGCGCGGGTACTTCGTACCGAAGAGCCCAATGACCCAGTAGCCGAGTGCGCCGAAGGCTGCAAACCACGGCTTGTAGGGGCCCTTCTCGTCGAGCGCCGCGTAGAAGCCAATCTGGCGAATGTTGTCCCGGTAGGCCTTCATCAGACGGTTTCGCGACAGGCACAACTTGAAGACCAGCCAGAGTTCGTAGTTCTCCAGGTACTTGAAGCCACCCCAGACGAGGTTGGATGATGCCTGGCTGGTGAAGCTGGCAAAGTCGCCGCGATCGATCAACGCGACGTCGGCCCCGCGGCCTGCGAGCGACGCGGCGGTGACCGCACCGTTGATGCCTCCGCCGATGATCAGCGTGTCGAACGTACCGTCGCGCATCCTGGCGAGGTGGGTCGAGCGCAAAGACATGAGATCAGGTTACGGGGCGGGCAGAGGTCGGGGCTCGCAAACGTTCGACCTTTCGCTGACGAAGGCCTCAGGCGGCCTGGACGATGAGCACTGACAGAACGACGCTGGCCACACCGACCGCAACCGGGGCGGCGTAGGTTGCCCACTTTGGCATCGGCTGATGGCCGGGAGCCAGCATCACCGTCGCGCAAAGTGCACCTGCCGCAGCGCCACCCAGGTGGCCACCGATTGAGATGCCAGGGATGATGAATGTGAGGAACAGATTCAGCAACAGGGTGCTGCCGATGCTGGTGCTGAACGGGTTGACGCCTCTGCGCCACATGCCCACTGCAGCAGCTGCCATCAGGCCGAAGACGGCACCCGAGGCACCAGCGGTGAGTCCGCCGCTGTCGAGCAGTATGACGCCCAGCGAACCGCCGAGCAGCGAGGCCAAGTAGAGCAGTGCGAATCGGACTCGGCCCAGCGGTTGCTCCAGCATCGGTCCAAGGATGTAGAGGAAGTACATGTTGAGGCCGATGTGCAGCATGCCGAAGTGCATGAAGCCCGAGGTCGCCAGGCGGTACCACTCACCGGTGATCTCGAGGGCCAGTTTCGACACGGCGAAGTTGACGTGTGTGTCGGTCACGCCGCCGGAGAGTGTGCTTCCATCTTGCGTCAAGACGAGTACCGCGACGAAGACAGCGATGTTGATGCCGATCAATGTCATCGTCACCAGGTTGGGCTGCCCAGCCGACCAGAACTTGGCCCGAGTTGCGATGTCGGGGCGGGCCGCCTTGGCGCAGTCGACGCAGTGGCTTCCGACCTGAGCTTGCATGAGGCAGTCGTTGCAGGCCGACTTGCCACAGCGTGTGCAGCGCCGACCGGCGGGGCGATCGGCGTGGCGGTAGCAGGTTGCTGGTTGTCCCGTGGGGGCCCCGGAACCAGGGTTCGCGGGCGGGCCGCTTGGCTGCGGCAGGCCGGAAGAACTGGAGCTCGGCGGGGGCGGGGGAAGTGGCACGGCTCCAGCGTACCGATCTGGCTCAGTCAGCTGATCTCACCCTGGCGAAACGAACGAGCAGCATTGAGCGCTTCGCAGCCCGCTCGTTTGTGGTGTGCCTACCGGACGGCTTTGGCGAGCCGGATACTACGTCTGATTGTCAACGTTCGAACGTACCGATCACGTTTGCCGACGTGATCGAAACGGCTTTGACGAAGGCCAGCAGGTCTTCTGCAGAAGTGCCATCGGCAAGTTCGACCTGCTGGTCGAGCGCGTACACCGTGAATTCGTATTCGTGAATGCCCGAGCCAGCGATTGGGCACGGCGCCGAGAAGCCGATCTCGCCGAACGATGTGGTGGCCTGGATCGCCCCGAGCGGGACGTTTGCTTCGATCAGCGAGATGTCGCTGGGGTTGATACCGGCGATCACCCAGTGAACGGTTGGCGATGCCACGGACTTGTCGATGACCGAGACGGCCAGCTCGATGGCGCCAGCGGGAACGGCGGCCCAGCTGAGCGCCGGTGAGACGCCATCGTCGTCGCAGGTATTCCGGATATCGATGTTGCCCCCGTCGAGCCACGGTGCGATCAGCCGGAAATTGCTTGCGACAAGCGTCGGCAACGCTGGTTGCTCGCCCAGCACCGGATCTTCGAGCGGGAGCGACGGTAATGTGCGAAGACCTTCTGGGGAGATCTCGGATGTGGTTGCCGGCACGGTCGGTGGGGGAAGCGTTCCCGTTGGTTCTCGGAGCTCCTTGCCGTCGCCGGTGTCGCACCCGGCCAGAGCCAGCAACCCAATGATGATCGCTGTACGCCGCCCCACAGGCAGTGCATTGTAGAGGAGCCCGGTGGAGCTCCGGCGCTGACGCGAACCTGGCCAGTTGCATGGGCGCACCGGCCCTGATGAGGGGTTGCTCTCGCCGATACCCTGGCGGCGTGGTTGATCGTCTCACGCTCCTGACCGTCCATGCACATCCCGACGACGAGGCATCCAAGGGTGCGCCGACGCTGGCGATGTACCACGAACAAGGAGTACACACGGTGCTCGTGTGTTGCACCGGTGGCGAAGAGGGCGACCTGCAGAATCCGTCCCTGCGCGAAGCGGGCCAACCGTTCCACGGTCTTGATCCAGAACAGGAACGCGAACTCGTTGCTTCGATGCGCGAAGCCGAACTCGCAGCGTCCGTGGACGTGATTGGTTTCGACGAACTGGTCATGCTCGGCTACCGCGACTCCGGCATGGCCGAGACTGAACCGAACAATCATCCCGGATGCTTCCACCAGGCCGACCTCGATGAGGCCGTCGGCCGGCTCGTCGCGATCATCCGTCGCACCAAGTCACAGGTCATCATCACCTACGGAGATGATCAGGCTGGCTATCCGCATCCCGATCACCTGCGGGTGCACGATATCTCTGTGCTTGCTTTCGATCGTGCGGGCGACCCCGACTGGTACCCCGAACTCGGTGAGCCGTTCCAGCCGTCGAAGCTCTACTACTCGGTGTGGACCAAGACTCGGATCCTTGCTGTCCACGAAGCGATGCTCGAACACGTCGGTGAGTCGCCCTTCTCCGAGGAGTGGTTGACCCGCGACGGCCAGGATCACCGGGTCACCACCAAGATCGACTGCACCGACTTCCAGTGGGCGCGCACCGGTTCGCTCCGGGCACACGCCACACAGGTCGATCCGAACGCCGGGTGGTGGTTCGGACTCACTGACGAACAGCTCTCGGCTGCCTACCCCTGGGAGGACTGGATTCTGGCTCGCTCAATGGTTGGCCCGATTCCTGCGGGCGACACCGAGCGCGATCTGTTCGCCGGAGTGCGCGAGACTGTCACCTCATGAGCGTGCAGTACCGAGTCGTCGTTGCCAAGAAAGACGAGCGCATCGACGGGCCTGACGACGCCGACATCGTGATCACTGTCGCGGTGGTCGATGCTGCTGCAGACGACTTCGATCCGACAGTCGCATTCATGCGCGGCAAGCTGAAGGCGGCCGGTCACACGGGTCAGATTCTCGACCTCTTGAAGTCCGGCGAAGCCAGCGCCGCCATCGCGGCACTCGCTGCGACCATCTAGCTCTGCCCTTCGTTGACGTCGACGACTTCGTATTATTGGGGCTGACGGTCACCAGGCAATCGCCTGATGCGCATCGCTCAAACGGCCTCAGCGCGCATCAGGCTCCGCAGGTCGCGAAAGCCGATCATCACAGCGCCTGAATCGGCGAGCGCAGTGCGCAGTTCGTTGCTGGTGACGAGTGCTAGGTCAGCAATCCACCCGTCAGCGTCTTTGCCGGCGAACGCTCGGACCTCGGGAGTGTCGATGGCTGGCTGGACGTGAATTTCGGTGACACCCGGTTGCAACGATGCAATGGCGCCGAAGACGCGATCGTGGCTGCCTGCACGCCAGTCGTTGTCGAAGTGATCAGGGAAGATCACGCCTTCATCGGCAGCAAGTTGGCGGAACGGAAAGCCGGCCTGTTGGGCGCTGACCGTCGAGGGCAACCGGATTGGAAGCCGGTACTCGTGGGCGAGTTCGAGATAGACGTCGAAGAATTCGGGCCGCAGCGTGATGGCTGAGAGATGCGGAGCGAGATGGGTGACATCGATGCCCCACGCCATCGCCCGATCGATCTGGGCGCGAAGCTCACGAAGCACTTCGGCCTGATCGGCGTGCTCCCACAGATCTTCGAGTGAGCGAGGGAATCCACCTTCACCTGACAGCAGCGACGGCGAGTGTGTGATCGGGCCCCATCGGTAACAGCTGTGCTCGGCGTTGAGTGTCAGGTGAACGCCGATGTCGTCGTCGGGCAATGCGTTGTTCGCAGCGTGGCACGCCCAAGGTGCGGGGACCATCAGCGATGCGCACGTAGCGGCACCGGTGTGGATTGCCTCGAAGACGCCGACGTTTGAGGCGTGGCTGGCGCCGAGGTCATCACAGGAGAGGATGACGAGTCGAGTGTCAGCGGAATGCCCGAGGCGTTCGGCGAGTGATTTCACGTGAGCCACGGACCGCACGCTAACGCCTCACCCGCTGCAGGCGGCCCAGATGCCGACGTTGTCGGCCTCTGCATTTCGGGCGGCGTCGGCGAAGAGTTCGGCAAACGCGTCGTTGGGCGCTATGGACAGTGGTTGCGCAAAGCCGTGGCGCATCAACTCGTAGTTGACGAAGATGCTGTCGTCGGCTCGATAGACGTAGCCGAGGATCCGTCCGTAGTCGTCTCGGTTGACGATGTCCCGTTCGATGTACACCGGTGTGCCAACCGGCAGCAGCAGTTCGGTAAAGGCGCTGGCCTCTGGCCCGAAGCACTCGATTGGCGAGTTGCGCTTCTTCGTTTCCGGGGTGTCGATCCCGATCAGCCTGATGCGCTCCTTGCGCCCGCCGATGATCACGTCGACGGTGTCGCCGTCAACCACGAAGTCGATGACGGCGTTGGCGGACATACGGGCTGGTGCGGAGACGGTTGTGGCTGGCTGGGCATTGCTTGCGTCGGATTGATTGCAGGCGCTGAGCGTCATCGCCACTACGGCCATCGCTCCGACTCGCAACCGCATGCCCATCCTCGCCCTCATCAGCTTTGTCTATCCGCGCCGATCTCACTCAACGTTTGCGTCGAAGTGTTCGGGCGAATACCAACGGATTGTTCGACGCAAACGTGGGGTGGTGGGGTGGTGTGGTGGTGTGGTGATCAGTGTCGAACGAGCCCGATTCCTACGTTGCCGTCGGGGAGGATCGAGGCGTCAAGAACGTCGATCGTGTCGGTCGAGTTAGGCATCGCGAGGTCGCAGGGAATGTCGAAGACCCAACCGATCGAGACGGCGACCCTCATCGAGAGAGTTGGGCGTCGTCAGACTCGCTCGATGAGGGTGCCGGTTCCGAGTCCGCCTCCGCAGCACATGGAAATGAGGCCGTACTTTCCGCCCGTGCGCTCCAGTTCGTAGATCGCCTTGGTCAGCAGGAATGCGCCGGTGCCGCCAAGCGGATGACCGAGTGCGATGGCGCCACCGTTGGGGTTGGTCTTGGCCAAGTCGGCGCCGGTCTCTTTTGCCCAGGCGAGCACGACAGAGGCAAAGGCTTCGTTGATCTCGAACACGTCGATATCGTCGATTGTCAGGCCGGTGCGGGCGAGGAGGCGACGTGTTGCATCGATCGGTCCGGTGAGCATCAGCTCGGGGTCAGTGCCGACGAGGCAGGTGTCGACAATGCGTGCCTTTGGTGTGAGTCCGAGTTCGGTGGCCTTCGCTTCAGTCATCATCAAGATGGCAGCGGCGCCGTCGGAGATCTGTGATGCGTTGCCGGCGGTGTGGACGCCGTCGGGGCGGCCGACCGGCTTGAGCGTGGCGAGCTTCTCCATCGATGTTTCGCGGAGGCCTTCGTCGCGGGCGACGGTGTGGGTCGTACCTGTCGGGTTGCCCTCTTCGTCGACGTCAGGGGCCTCGACAGTGATGTACTGCCCGGCAAAGCGGTCTTCTTCCCACGCCTGGATGGCACGCTGCTGCGATGCGAGGCCGAACGCGTCGGTGTCTTCGCGGGTGATGCTCCATTTGTCGGCGATGCGCTCGGCGCCTTCGAACTGTGAGGTCATCTCGTACTGGTCGAAGTACGGCGGCGGGATCGGGACGCCGAGGCCGAGCTTCTTCGAGCCGCTTGCGCCGATCGGCACGCGACTCATTGCCTCGACACCGCAGGCCATCGCGACGTCGACGACGCCGGATCCGACGAGCGATGCAGCAAGGCTGGTGGCCTGCTGGCTCGAACCGCACTGTGTGTCGACGGTGGTCGCTGCGGTGGTGAGCGGAAGGCCGGCACCGAGCCACGCGGTGCGGGTCAGGTTGAACGCCTGCTCACCGGCCTGGCTGACGACGCCGCCGACAACCTGCTCAACGAGGGCCGGGTCGATGCCGGTTCGTTCGATCAAGGCCTTTTGGACGAGTCCGAGGGTCTCGCCCGGATGCAGTGTGGATAGGCCACCGTTGCGTTTCCCGATGGGGGTGCGGACGGCATCGACGATCACGACAGAATTTCCAGAACGAGTCATGGCGCCATCGTAGAAAATCTGCACGTGTTGGCTGTAGCCCGGGTGCCATCGTCGCCCCGAGGCCAGACGTCGGTGTGGCGGCGATGTGGCATCGTTCTGGCGCTGCTGCAGGTGAAGGTCAGGTCAACTGACGCGGTGGAGTTCGGCGGCAAGGTGGTGTTGGATCGGCAGTCCGACAGCGGCCATGCGGCAGGTGTAGCGAAGCGTGTCACCGGTGAACTCGAAGGTGCGCTCGGTCTGCGTCACCGGCTTTGCTGATGAGGAACCGCTGATGGTCGTCGATCGGAGGTCGATCATGAACGTCGCGCTGCCGGGCATGTTCGGAGCGGCGAACCCTTCCAGGATTTCGGTGATGCCGGTCGGGTGAGCAAGGACGACTTCGGCGAGTCCGCGGTGAGGGAACCGCCAATAGCCGGATTCGGCGTGGAGCGGTCGGCCGTCGTCAACCGCTCGAGTGCGCTGTTGGTACGCCAGAAACGGTTTGCCGATGTGGCTGAACGTGATCGATTCGGAGTACTCGAACGACGCGATCGTTGGATACTCGCCTCGCCCGGTGCCCTCCCAGGTGCCAAGTAGCACAGCGGCATCGGCGAGGTCTGAGTGAAGCGAGGGATCGGGTGCGGGCGTGGATGACGCGGTGTCGGCCATGCCGAGATGGTACGCGTGCTTACGTCGAGCGGGTCGTGTTCGTGGTACAGATGGCAGCGATGAGCATGGAACTGAACTTGGTGTCGATGAACACCGCTGCGCTGTACGACCCGCTGAACGATGTGCCTGTGGGGTTCGACGGTGAGCGTCGCTATGTCCACGTGATCGGTAACACGGTCTTCGTCGACGACCGGCCGTCAGACGATGTAGGGGCCGAGAATTGGGGCCAGTACTTCATCGGCATCGTTGGTGGTGCGGGGTGGTGGGCTGTCGATGTTCCTGCCGAAGCTGGCGACCCGTCGTACGGCGCGGCGATGGATCTGTTCAAGTATTTTGGTGTCGCCTCGGAAGGCGAATGGCTGGCTGCGGGCCGCGCTGTACAGACTGCCGAGTGGGCGCGGACCCATCGCTTCTGTGGTCGCTGTGCGACAGCGACCGAGCCATCTCAGGGGGAGCGCGGGCTGAAGTGCCCGGCATGCGAACTGGTCGTCTACCCGCGTGTCGCCCCGGCGATGATCACGCTGATCACGCGTGGTGTCCCGGGCCCCGACCAGGAAGCGCTGTTGGCACGCGGCGTTCGCTTCCCGATGCCGATGTACTCGTGTCTCGCCGGCTTCGTTGAGCCGGGCGAGGACCTTGAAGGCGCAGTCATCCGCGAGGTGAAGGAAGAGGTCGGTGTTGACGTCGATGACGTCCGTTATGTCGGCAGCCAACCATGGCCGTTCCCGCACAGCCTGATGGTCGGCTTCCGTGTGAACTACACCGGCGGCGAGATTGTTTGCGAAGAGAGCGAGATCATGGACGCCAATTGGTACCGCAAGGACGACCTCCCCATGATTCCGCCGAACATCTCGATCGCCGGGCGAATCATCCAGCAGTGGATCGCCGAGTCATGACGCGATCGTGGGTTGTTCCTGATCAGGCACGACGTGATTGTTTAGATGTCGTCGAACAGAGTCGGACGGTCGCGCCGGATTTTGATTCGCTTACCCTGTGGCAACTGGACCTCGGGCAGTTTCTCGAACATCTCGAGCTGTTCCCAGGTGACGGCGACATCGCTGACGGTGCACCATCGCAGGCGGCCGCGTGAGCCTGGTCGGCGAATCTCGAGGACCTCGGCGCGCAGCGATCGCGCTGCGCCGTTGGGATCGCGCAGCTGAATGCTGCCGTCGTCCTCGATGCCCTCAACTTTGCCGATGATCCAGCGGCCCTTCCCGTGCTGTTGAAATCGGATCGGTTCGCCGAGACGCAGGCCCAAACGGGCGAGAGCGGCAGGCGAACGTTGCATCGTGGTCGGACGGGGCAGTGGATGACAGCGGCGACGGGTGGTCAGCCGCCTCTGACGGTGCGCTGCAACTTGCGCATGCCACCCAACCAGCGGTCGGGACGAGCAGCCTTCATCTGCATGTAGCCGGCGACTTCCGGATGCGGGAGGTAGCCGTCGCCGCGCTCGAGCCAGTCGGGGAGTAAGTAGCGAGCTGCCCAACGGTGTGCGTGGACGTTGACGTTCATAGCCAGCTCCCAGTCGTCTTCCGGGGTGGCGAGCACATCGCTCCCGTTGCCGACGCCGGCGTTGGCGCCATCGAGCGAGGCTGCCACCGCGTCGGCGCCACGGAGATCAGCGACTGCGACCCGGGCCCCGCGTGCGTTGAATTCGCGTGCGAGTGCCTCTCCAATACCCCGGCCAGCACCGGTGACGACGACATTTTTGCCCTGCAGATCCATGGCACGGCATCGTAGGCCCGACGCTGGCGGCGGCGGCGATCTGGTGTGAAAACGGCTGCTGCAGCCGGGTCCGCACTGCTTCGGTTGTGTGACAGATTTCTGAACTCGGAGCAGGTGCGCGCTCGGTGTCCAATCGCCGGGTACCGTGTTACTTAATGACTGATCAGCGCAACGCCAACGACGCAGTGATCAACGAGGCCATCGGTGTGATCGATGGCGCACTCTCCAGGATGATGCAGCGTGAGCTCGTCTCCAGTGGTGAGGTCGCCAACCTCCTGCTCGACGTCCGCACACTGTTGACCGCTGAGGCCGAAAAGCCGTCCGTGGTCATCGAGACGATTGAACCGGTCGCGAGCGAAACCGTCTGACGAGTCGGCCTCGTCGAGGCCCTACTTCTTCGCGAGCCTCGTAAAACGTGTGATTGCGTCGTCGAGGCATCGCTTGAGCAGCGCAGCATCATCGATCGCCGCCGAGTCGGTGTTCAAGCCCATGTCTAAGTTGCCGTGGTAGCTGAGCAGCGTCAAGTTGAACGCCACGCCGCTGAGCGGACCGACTGGGATGTTGTGCAGCAACTGGGCACCCGCCACGAATAACGGCATTGGTGCACCGCGCACATTCGAGGTGGCAAAGTCGACGGTCTGTGACTGCTGGCGAGCCATCCGGGTGAGCAGCGACGTGGGTAGTCCAGCCGCCACCGCTGCCATCGAGTCGAGGTTGGCACCGCCAGCGTTGCTGACCGCGGCGGTCGATGCCTGATCGATTGCACGGAACCGTTCGTCGAGCGACATTTCACCGGTCGGGACGAGCATTCGCACGAGCGAGAACGCGTTGGCTCCAGATGACTCGGTGCGAGTGCTGATCGCCATCGATGCGCGGAGCGCCTCAACCGGGCTGCCCTGTTCGACGTGATAGACGCTCGCCGCATCAGTTGCAATCGTCAAGAACGCCGTGTTCAGCGTGCCCCCGAGGCGCTGTGCTGCAGCTTTCGTAGCGCCAAACGGTGCCACCGAATGTTCGAGGGTGCGCCGCGTCGAGCGTTTCGTCCACAGCGGTGAACGAGCAGGGTCGGTGTCACCCAACTGGTTGACGATGCTGCGGAACGTCTTGGCCGCTGCGCTGCTGGCGTCGGGGATGTGCGACGGGTCGGCGAGCAGCTCCTTCACCTGCTTGAGGATGCCGAGCGGGAGCTGCATCGATCCGGCGAGAAGGTCGCGCACGGCGTCGGCAGCCTTGGTGTCGTTGGCCCGGAGATCTTCGGCGGCAGCCGCGATTTCGTCAGGTGTGAGCGGCTCCGGCTGGAGAGCATCGCGCTCAAAATCGAGAAACTCGAGCGACAATTTCACGCCGCTCTCGCCGTCGGCGATGGTGTGGTGGAGCTTCTGGATCAACGCCGCTCGGTTGCCCTTGATCCCTTCGACAACGGTGAACTGCCACAGCGGGCGAGTCCGGTCGAACGGGTCAGCACACAGCAACGTCGCAAGATCGAAGAGCTGGCGTTCGGTGCCGGGCTTGGGAAGCGCGACACGGCGGAGGTGCAGGTTGATGTCGAAATCAGAGTCCTCGACCCATTTCGGTGCGCTCACGTTGCCCGGTGCGGTTTGCACTCGTTGGCGCAGACGCGGCATGCGGTGGCTGGCACCGATCAAGCGTTCGCGGAGCAGGTCGAAGTCAGGCTTGCGGTCGAGGATCGTGACCGAGGCGAACGTCGACGAGAGATGCGGGTCTTTCTCTAGCCGCCACATCAGACCCTCGGCGTCGCTCATCTTGTTGTCGTACGCGATGTCGTTCATTGCCGGTGAGGGTACGCGAGCAAACACGGTGGTTGGCACGAGCGATGAGGTTCAGACCCCGGCTGAGAGCGCTCGGGGCTCATCGCGCTTCTGCTCGGAGGGAGCGTCAGGCGGGGAGGAGGCGTCGGGCAATACGGCGGCCGATGAGGCCAAGAATACGACCGACAACGAGGCCGCCCACGACGTCAGATGCGTGATGAATTCGCACGTAGGAGCGGCTCGTGCCGACGATGCCGGCCAGCGTGAACCACACAGCGCCCAGCCGTTTGCCGTCCCATGCGGTCAGCATCGTGGCGGCGAACGTGGCGGCACTGGAATGCCCAGACGGGAACGATGAGGTCAGCGGCTTGCGAACCTGTAACCGGTCGTCGCCATCGGTGGTGGGGCGAGCGCGCTTGAACAGCCGCTTGACGCCCTGGTTGACAATGAGGCTCTCGGCGCCGATCAGGACGGCAAGCACGATGACCTGGTCACGCCGGCCCTTGACGAGACCTCGGGTCACGCTGATCGCATGCCAAATGATGCTGAACTCACCGGCATGGCTGGCACCGGTGAAGACTTTGTCGGCGACCCGGTTGCCGCGGACATGCTCGAGGAGCTGGTCGACGCGTTGATCGAATGCGTCGACGCCGGGGCCGAACGCACCCTGGCCGGGGACGTCGTCGAGCGGTGAATCGGTCACCGATTCTGGTGCGTTGTCGATCGTCGCCATTAGGAGTTGAGGCTGACCGGTGTCGGGCGGAGCAATGCCTCGTAAGCGGCTCGGGCCTCGGTCTCGGCGAGGTCGGGGTCGCCGTTGAACTCAGGGCACCACTGTTGGAATGAGCACCAGTTGCAGAGGTTGCTCCGGTTGGGGCGGAAGTCGCCGGTGGTGCACGCACGTTCGACTGCCGCCCACACCGCCTTCGTTCGGGTCGTGATGAACTTGACCGATTGTGCGGACGGGGTAGTTTCGATTGTCTCGCCGGTTTTGAGGTACATCAGCCGGATCTTCGACGGAACGACGCCGAAGACCTGCTCGCAGAGGAACGCGTAGAAGTGGACACCGGCGAGACTTTTCTGTTCGTACCGGCCCGACGGGGCTCGGCCGGTTTTGTAGTCGGTGACGACCAGCCCGCCGTGCTCGTCGAGTTCGAGTCGGTCGATGATGCCGCGGAGCTGCAGGTTGCCGATGTCGGCGGTCATCCAGAGCTCGAGGCCGATCTCACGAATGGTGCTCGGGTCTTCCATGCCGAAGTACTTCTCGATCAGCGATTCACACTCGCGACGGAATGACGTGGCGCTCTCTTGGTTGAGCTGGAGGCCGACGTAATCGGGATGTGTGGAGTACTCGTCGAGCGCCGTAGCGAGGTCGATAGCGAGGGAATCTGGCGTGCGGTCTGGGGCCGGTCGAACGAACAGCAACTCCAGAGCCCGGTGTACGACGGTGCCTTTGGTGGTGGCGACGCCGGGTGGTTCGGGCAGCTTCTGAATGCTTGAGAACCGGAACTGCATCGGGCACGACGTGAACGACGAAACCCGCGACGGCGAGAGTGTCATCGGCACGGGGTAGGCCGGTTCGACCGCAACTTCTGACATGTCCCTCACCCTACAGATCGGCTGTCACAGCCGATCACTGTCAGCAGAGGGTGTCGCGGAGTAGGTCGGCGATGACGTCAGGTGTGATGAACGGCGTGAGGTGATTGCCGGTAGTCAGTTCGATGTAGGAGCCGTTCGGGAGGCGTTCGGCGACGCTTGCGGCGATTCCGGCAGGGGAGCGTTCCTCCTCAACCTTGCCCGACACGACGACGACCCGGGTCTCGACCTCGGGGAGCACGTCCCAGAAGCCATGCGTGCCACCGGTTTCGAAGGTACGGGCTTCGTGCTCGGGGGTGCAGCGCAGCCCGACCTGGTTCGAGCCTGCGTCGCCGGTCGGGGCGAACCCGTGCTCGACGTAGGCGCGAAGGATGTCGGCGTCGAAGAACTGCATTGGCGGCTTCGACGAGTAGCGCTCGATTGCCGCCTCGTAGGAGTCGAACGTCGCGCGGCGATTGCGGGCGGCGGCGATCATGGGCGTGGGCTCGCCCTTGGGGCCGACGTCGGGAGCGGGGAAGATGATTGGCTCGAACACGACGAGTGCCTCGAAGAGGCCGGGCTTGGCGTGGGCCGCCATCACGAGCGAGGCGCCTCCCATCGAGTGGCCGAATGCGACAAGACCGCCATCAGGCGCGATCGCTTCGGCTGCGGCGTGAGCGTCATCGCCATACTTGGACCAGTCGACCTGCCAGTTGTTGGTTAAGGCGGTCGTGCCGTGACCGCGGTGGTCGAGGCCAAAGGACGTGAAGTTGTCGCCGAGTCGGCGGGCGATCGGCTCGTAGCAATGTGCGTGGAAGCCGGTTGCGTGAGACCAGAGGAGTGTTCGGCCGGTGCCGCCGAACTCGTGAACCGCTACCTGAATACCGTCTGATGATTCGATCCACACGGCGCAATCATCGTCGGCCCAGACCGGCTGAGGCCAATCGTGGCCGCCGCTGGTAGGGCGAGGGTCAGCGTTCGTGCTTGCGCTTGCGAGCGTGCCGCCACCAAGCGAGGAACAGCCGGTCGAGCAGCACGCCGAGGCCGATCGACATGGCGATGGCGACCCATGTCCGACTGTTGAAGTCGAAGAACAGGAAGTTGATCGCGGTTCGCTCGCGGTTCTGCGCAATGAACACCGCAGTGATCACTGCGACAAAAATCGTCAGCACCAAGAAAAGTCCGGGCCCGTTCGGTTGTTCGTCGTGCTGGAGATCGTTGTCGCTCATCGACACAGCATGTCAGAGACAGATCTCGGACGGCGGCAAAGGCGTGAGGTAGGTGTGCCCTTACCTCACACCTTCGGCAAAGTGACTTACTTGAGGGCCTTGAGGAACATCGCCGTCTCGTCGGCGATGGTGGCGGGAACTTCGTAGCCGGTTTGATCGGTGACGATGTTCCAGTTGTCGCGCAGGCTCTCAGGCGTGAGCGAATCGGACGTGTAGCCCTGGCACTCGGCGATGAACACTTCGGCAACGCGGCCGCCGCCGACCGAGTACGTGCGGCCGGTCGACTCGCAGGACTCGTGACTCAGGTACGTGACGAGTGGCGAGACAAGTTCGGGCTGGAGTTTCTCGCCGAGCGCGCCGAGGAGATCTTCGGTCATGCGGGTGTAGGCAAGAGGCGCAATGGCGTTTGCCTTGATGTTGAACTTTGCACCTTCTACTGCGAGCACGTTGGTGAAGCCGACGAGGCCCATTTTGGCGGCGCCGTAGTTGGTCTGGCCAAAGTTGCCGAAGATGCCGGCAGCGGACGATGTGGACACAATGCGGCCGTACCCCTGCTCGCGCATCAGCTTCCAGGCTGGACCAGTGACGTTGAATGCACCGCGAAGGTGGACATCGAGGACCGGGTCGACCAGGTCGGGGGTCATGTTATGGAACGATTTGTCGCGAAGGATGCCGGCATTGTTGATGACAATGTCGACCTTGCCGTACGCGTCGATTGCCGACTTGACAATCGATTCGCCACCCTCAGGCGTGGCGACCGAGTCGGTGTTGGCGACGGCGTCGCCGCCGGCTGCGATGATTTCGTCGACGACCAGTTGCGCGGCACCCTTGTCGCTGCCCGAACCGTCGACCGAGCCGCCGAGGTCGTTCACCACGATGAGCGCACCACGCGCTGCCATCATCAGCGCGTGCTGCTTGCCAAGGCCGCCACCGGCGCCGGTGATAATCGCTACTCTGCCGTCGAATCCAAGATCAGTCATGGCAAATGACGTTACCCACTGGTCACCGAGGTCAAACAGCACTGCGTCGTAGTCCATCCACGTGAACGTGGCTGCTGTCGGTTGGACCAGTGTTCTGAGGCTACGCGACCGACCAGAGTTGCGTATCGGGTCAGGATCGTTTCGTTACTGTTGAACGAGATGCAGCGCATGAAAGCGCCTCCCCCTGCGCAACTACTTTGCGGCGAGGTCGAGCGCGCGCTGCTTGAGGGCGCGGTAGTCCAGTTTGCCGTTGTTGGCCCTCCCGACCGTGTCGATCTCGAAGACGATCTTTGGGGCCTTGTAGGCAGCAAGGTTGGCCTTGACGTGATCGCGAAGCTCCTGCGATTCGATGGTGGCGCCGGGGTGAGCCTCGACCAGCGCAGTGATCGACTCGCCCCACTTCTCGTCAGGCAGGCCGACTACTGCGGCATCGGCGACGGCGGGATGCCGCTTCAGGCACTCTTCGACTTCTTCGGGGTAGACCTTCTCGCCACCGGTGTTGATGCACTGGCTGCCGCGTCCGAGGAGGGCGACGGTGCCGTCGACCTCGACCGTGGCGTAGTCGCCGGGGATTGAGTAGCGCTCACCACCGATGATCACGAACGTCTGGGCCGACTTGGCTTCGTCCTTGTAATAACCGATCGGTGTGCGGCCTCGGAGGGCCACGCGGCCGCGCTCGCCCGAACCGGGAACGACGTCGTTGCCCTCATCGGTGATGACTCGCGTATTGGGTCCGAGTTCGAACTGAGCAGTCTGACGATTCGGGTCGCTCACCGAATCGGCGGTCGTCGTGTTCGTTGCCATGCCGATTGCCTCGCTCGATCCGAGCGCATCGACCATGATCAACCGATCGTTGTGACGGAGCAGACCATCCTTGGTTTCCTTCGACCACATGACTCCGGACGACACGATCACTCGGAGCGACGAGATATCCCAACGATTGGGCTCGGCATCGAGGGCCTTGAGGATTGGCTTGGCAAACGCATCGCCGACGATCGAAGACGAGTTGATGCCGTAGTGCTCGACGGTATCGAGGAACTCCTCAGCGCTGAAACTGCGGCCTACCGTGGTGGTGATGCTGCCGCCGACCATCAGATTGCTGAGTGCGTTGAACAGGCCAGTGCCATGCATCAGCGGTGCCCCGGGCATGTTGCGCGGGCCAGGCCTGGTGGCGCGAGCGTCGAGGTTTTGCTCAGGCGGAAGCCGCATGCGATTGTTGGCGTCGAGCACGCCAAATAGGTCGTCTTGACGCCACATGACGCCTTTCGGCATGCCGGTGGTGCCGCCGGTGTAGAGGAGGAGCAGGTGATCACCGGATCGGCCCCAGGACCCCGAGACGTTCTCGTCGGTTCCGGCAATCGCCGCGGCTTCGTACAGCGTTGCCCAGTCGGGGCATGGTCCCGTTCCGTCGTCAACCCAAAGCCATGTCGTGACGCGTGGAACGCGATCACGGATGGCTTCGATTTGATCGACAAACGTTCCGTGGAAGACAACGGTGGTGACGTCGCCGTTGTCCCAGAGATAGACGAGTTCGTCAGCGGCGTAGCGGTAGTTGGTGTTGACCGTGGCGAAGCCGGCCTTGAATGCAGCGAATGTCGACTCGAGGTATTCGGGGCAGTTGTAGAGGTACTGGGCGACCTTGTCCTGCTCGGCGGCTCCGGGGACAGCGAGCATCGCCGTGGCGACGCCGTTGGCGCGCCGGTTCATCTCGGTCCAGCTGATCTGACGGGACCCTTGCTGCTGGGCGAGTGCGTCCCCGAGGCCCTTGGCAATCGTCTCCCAGACGTCGGCGAGATTCCATCCCGTTGGGGTGGGATTTGAGTCCATTTTCGTCACGACGGAGGACGGTAGTCACCGAGCTGGGCGGTCCCTGCATCAGCCGGTGAGACGCGGCCGCAACAGGGAGGTGTTTGGACATCGCATCCCACATCGATTTGATCCACCAGGTGGCTCCGGCGTCTTTGTATGCGCCCGGCGAGTGCTCGGTCCCCTGGCCCGCTACGACGATGTCGAAGCCACTGTCGGTCGCTCCGAGGCCGACCGAGATCCACGTGTCGACATCCCAGACCGGTTCTCACTCGAAGAGGCCGTCCCAGCCAGCGTGTTCGGCAGCAGCAGCGAGATCACAGCAACCCGGCGCGCCGGAAAGGCTTGTTTGCGTCGAGCTTTCTGCACGAATGCCAACTGATTTGTCGACGCAAATTGGGTGAGGTGGGTGATGCTGGGTCCTACAGTGCTGCGATGGTCACGCTCGTCGATGCCGCTCACGGTCTCATTGAACTGATTGAGGCGCACGCCGATCTTGGGGAACTTCATCGGCGGTTGCCGGGCGAGACTGTCAAGGCGCTGACCGATGCGGGTCTGATGCGGATGTGTGCTCCAGCGCAATACGGTGGCCCAGAGGCGGACCCGCTGACGCTCCTGGAAGCAATCGCCGTGCTCTCATTCGCCGACGGGGCAGCCGGGTGGTGCTCGATGATCGCCTCCACCACGTCGTCGATGGCGGCGTTTCTCCCAGCGAGTTCAGCAGAGCAGATCTACGGCGACCCGAAGGTGGTCACCGGCGGAGTCTTCGCGCCGAATGGTAAGGGAAGCGCGACCGAGTTCGAAGGCGTCGACGGTTTCAGCGTCCACGGCCGTTGGGCCTGGGGGAGCGGTACGCAGCACTGCCAATGGGTGCTCGGTGGAACCCGCTGCGACGATGGCACATTCCGGCTTTGCTGGTTTCCGCAAGCCGACGTCACCTTCCACGACACCTGGCACACCTCTGGGATGCGCGGCTCCGGGTCGCTCGACTATTCGGTCGAGGCAGCGTTCGCTCCCGCCGAGTTCACGATGCAGCCCGGAGTCACCCGGCCAGTGATCGACACGCCCCTGGCTCGGTTCCCGAATTTCGCTCTCCTCGCGGCGGCAGTCAGCGCCGTCGGTCTGGGCATTGCCCGACGAGCGCTCGATGAAGTGATCGACACAGCACAGGGCAAAAAGCCGCAGTACTCCTCGCGGACGCTTGCCCAAAGTGGTTTCACTCAGATCGAAGTCGCCCGAGCCGAAGCCAAGCTGCGATCAGCCAGAGCGTTCCTGCATGACGAAGTCGGCACCGCATGGGATGCGGTCCTTTCGGGCGACGTGGCGACAATCGAACAGCGCACCGGCATCCGGCTCGCCGCAGTAAATGCGGCCACCGTCGGCGCTGAAGTCACCGACGCCGCATTCACGTTGGCCGGCGGCACCGCCGTCTACGACACCAGCCTGCTCGGACGGTGTCTACGCGACGCACACGTCGTCACCCAGCACATCCAGACCGCGCCCAAGCTGAACGAGAAGATCGGTCAGCTCCTGCTCGGCCAGGACACCGACACGTCAATGTTCTGAGTGTGCAGCTGCGCTGCACGGCCGACTTCGTCGGCTCTGCGACTGGCGTCGCAGCTCAGAAGTCTTCGGGCTGCGCCCGAATTCGCTGCGCTCTCAGGGCCACGCCCACCGACTGTCGTCGGTGACACTCTGCTCCTTTACTTGAGCAATGCGATCTCTTCGTAGCGCTTGCCGAGGATCTGTTCGACGTCACCGCCGAGCCAGTCGAGGCAGGCGGTGAACATCACCCGGGGGTCGAGCTGCGGGCGAAGATCGCCGTCGAGGAGGCCGCTGGTGTCGAGTGCTCCGAACAGCGCGCCGTTGACCGAATTGCCCATCAGGAACGACACGCCGGCGGCGCCGTGGTCGCAACCTTCGCTGGCGTTCTGAGCGACGCGTCGTCCGAACTCGCTGGTCGTGGCAAGCAGAACGCGATCGCTGGCACCGGCGTTGTCGAGCGTCGCCCAGAACTGAGCGAGCCCGTTGGCGAGGTCGGCGAGGAGCGCAGCATGATGCTCCAACTGTTCGCTGTGTGTGTCGAACCCGTTGACCGAGATGGTGACGACACGCGTACCGACGTCGCCGAGAATCATCTCGGCCGCAATAGCCAGCCCCGTGGTGTACGCACCCGACTGGACCCCGAGGGCAGAGCCGTTACGTTTCGGAGTGCGTGCTCGGACAGCGTCGGCGATCGCATCGAACTCTTCGATGGCGCCGACCGAATCGACGAAGGCGCGCTGCGCGGCAGCAACAATCGGATCGTCGCTGAGCTGCTCGCCGAGCGCTCGAACGGTGGCGTTGCTCAGCGTTGACGGGAATGCAAACGCAGTGACGTCATCGATGACCGTCGCAGCCTCCGAGGCCCCGATCGTCACTTCTCCGACAGCACCGAGTGACGTGGCGCCGAGCGAGGTGAGTTCGTCCGGCAGCGTGTCGAGCCACCGACCGAGCCAGCCAATGCTGTCCTCGAGTCGGTCAGCACGCGCCCACCGGTCCATCGACACGAAGTGCGATCGGTTCGGATCGTCAAAACCGATGCCCGCAAGTGTTGCCATCCGTCCGTTTTCGATAAAGGTAAGCAGCGGACTCAGCGACGGATGCAGGCCGTGGCCCGGAAGCGCTGCACTCGTCACGATGTCGCTCTCGGCGAGCGACAACGTCGGGCGGAGGTCGCGGTACGCGCCCGTCAACGGCGGCAGGGTATTGACAGCGTCGTTGCCGCCGCGCAACTCGACGAGCACTAAGACAGGTTGGTCGATCATCGCCGCTGATGCGAGTTCGGGAGGGGTCGACACGGTGGTGACGACGCCAGGTGTGGTGGTTGGCACCGTGGTCGTCGGGCCGGTCGTTGAGGTCATCGACGTGGCCAACGGCGATGAGGCGGCAGCGCCGTCCGACCGTGTGGCGGTGCACCCAGTGGCGAGAAGGCCGCCCGACAGCGCAAGGAATCTGCGGCGTGAAATGACGATCACGCGGTCAGGCTTTCTGGGCAGACGAGCGCGATGGTGAGGCGTCCGACAGGATCTACAGCCGAGCCGATGGCCCTTCGGGTGCCAACGCCGAACGGCTCACGTAGGCCCAGGTGTTCAGCAAGCTGGTCGACGTCGTTGTCGGCGGCAGCGATGTGGAGTGGCTCGGATGGGTCAGTAGCTGCGGCGAGCACCGCTGCAACGTTGGTCCGGGCAATAAGCGAACTCGATGTCAGCCATTCGGTTCCCCGTGGCCAACCCGCAACGCTGGGTGGGAATAGCGGGACCTGGCCCATCTCGCGAATCGACTGGGTCGCTGATCGACGGAGCCCGCTCAAGTCGACGCCGGTGGCGCGAGCGCAGATCACGAGCCACCGGATCGGGTCAAGCACGGTCGTTGTCGATGCACCAGCGAGGCCGAGACGGAGGGCCCGTTCAATGACCGCAGTGAGGCGTCGACCAGTGGCTTCGTATGTACTGATCAAATCTGTCCGCACGTCTTCGCGCGTGTCGCCAGTGAGGTCCCCGAGATATTCGGAGATGATGCGGTCGGCAACGAATCCCGGGTGAGCCGGATCGTTGATGACGGCATCGATGACCGATCCGACGTCGTTGACACCGGTGGCGCCAAGCAGCGTTTGGGATGTGTCGTCGTGGCGTCGCGGAACAAACTTTGCACTGCGGTCTCGTCGATTGAATTTCCATCCGGTGAGCGCAATCGCTGCAGCCTGCACGTCAGCTTCGGTGTAGTTGCCTTCGCCGAGGCCAAACAGTTCGAGTAGCTCTCGGCCGTAGTTCTCGTTGGGTGCCTCAGCGGTAGACGTCCAGCCGTCGAGGTACACAAGCATGGCGGGGTCCACCGTCAGGTCACCAAGCAGGTCAGCGAAGTCGACGTCACCGGACCGTTCGAAGAGTTGGATCTGCTCGACCATTGCTTCAGGATTTCGCACCTTGTCCATCGAGCTGACCAGCCATCCGTGCAGCATCCAGGTTCGGCGATCGTGGAACGGGCGGTCGCTCGCGATGAGGGCGCCAAGCCAGGCTTGAACAGCGGTGGCGCGGCCGTTGTTCTTCGGATCGAGGTCGGCGTCAGCCCAGATATCGCGCGGCGTAGCTGGCGGAGCGAGGAAGGCATCCAGCGAGTCGTCAGGATCGCGCTTGCCTTCGGCCTTCAGGTCATGAGGATGGAGGCCGAGCCCAGCTCGGCGATGCAGCCATCCGACTGCCTGTTGTCTGTCCATGTACAGGATCGTCCATGCTCAGAGTAAGGCACTGGCAAGAGGGGTGCAGGAGCCCGGTGGGAACGCGGCGGCGACGCTCGCATACGTTCCCATTATGAAGACGATCTCGCTTGCCCGGTCTGGCCACGTGGTGACGGCCACGATTGACCACCCGAACTCATCGATGAATGCCGTCGACGCTCAGTTACATCACGACTTCGGTGAGCTGTTCCGCATGCTCAAGATGGCTGACGGCGAACTACTCGACGGGGCGAGGGTGATCGTGCTGACCGGATCAGGCCGGGCGTTCTCGGCCGGCGGCGATATGGCCTGGTTCCCCGAACTGCGGTCGCCGGATCGACTGACGCGGCTGCGCCGCGAGGGAAAGCAGATCATCTGGGACCAGCTCGATGTAGAGATCCCGATCGTGTGCGGGCTGAACGGCCCGGCGGTCGGCCTCGGTGCTTCGATCGCGCTCATGTGTGACGTCATCGTGATGGCCGAGACGGCGGCAATCATCGATCCGCATGTCCAAGTCGGTCTCGTTGCCGGTGACGGCGGCGCGGCAATCTGGCCACTCCTGCTCGGCCCATTGGCGGCGAAGCGGCATCTGATGCTCGGTGACCCACTCACCGCTTCTGAGGCACTCCGGCTCGGTGTCGCGGCGGAGATCTGTTCGGCCGACGACGTTGGGGCAGTGGCGATGCGATGGGCGCAACGGATCGCGTCGCAAGCACCACTGGCGGTCCAGGGCACGAAGATTGCTGTTAACCAGCAGGTCAAGCAAGCGTTGCTCACGAGCTTTGATGTGTCGATGGCGTTGGAGATGCCCTGCTTCAACTCTGCTGACCACGCCGAGGCTGTTGCCGCCTTCGTCGAGAAGCGCACCCCCAAGTTCGAGGGCAAGTGAAATGACTGCCACGGAACCAGCACCTGAGCGGCTCCAGTTTGATCTTCTCGACCCCGACTTTTACAGCTCGAACCCACACGGTGCGTGGGCCTGGATGCGGGCCAACGAGCCCGTCTACCGCGACTATCGCAATGGACTCTGGGGAATTACTCGGCACGCCGACCTGCTGGACGTTGAGCGACGATCGACGGTCTTTCTTTCTGGGCAGGGTTACCGGGCCGTCTGGTCGCCAAGCGAGATCAACATGATTGCTCAAGACGACCCGCGGCATCGCCAGCAGCGGATGCTGGTGCAGGGTGACTTCACGAAAAAGTCGGTTGAAGAACGTCAGGCCGGCATCGACGATGTGACGCGTGGACTCATCGATGCTGCGCTCGCGGCCGGTGACCACATGGAAGTCATCGATGCGATCGCAGGTCAGCTCCCGGCCAGGCTGACAGCGCAATTGCTTGGTTATCCCGAAGAACGTTGGCCTGACCTGAAGTCATGGTCTGAGCGGTTGATGCGAACCGACATGCGCGAGCGCGACGGCAAGGTCTTCCGTGAATTCTTCGCGGCGAACATGGAGTTTGTCGAGGCGCTGCAGAGAGCGGCGATGGAAAAGTACTCCGACCCCGCCGACGACCTGATCTCGCGATGGGTGCATGCCACCATCGACGGCGAGCCGTTGTCACCCGAGGCAATCGTCCACGAAGTCGGCCTCTTCATTTCGGGCGGTGCGGAGACGACTCGAACCGCGATCAGCCACGGGCTGCGCACCTTCGTCGATCACCCCGAGCAGTGGGACGCCATGGCAGCAGACCCGAGCTTGGTGTCTGGTGCGGTCGAAGAGGTCTTGCGCTGGGTGACACCGCTGAACAATATGTTCCGGCGTGCAGCTGTTGATGCCGTGGTCGGTGGGCAGAAGATCGAGCGAGGGGACCGCATTGTGTTGCTGTACCCGGCTGCGAACTTTGACGAGGCGGTGTTCGATGAGCCGTTGACGTTCGACATCCGACGCAGCCCGAACCCGCACGTCGCATTCGGCTTCGGAACGCACTTGTGTATTGGTACCCATGTTGCTCGAGCGACACTCAGCTCGGTGTTTGGTCAGCTGAGCCAGCGCGTGACCAAGCTGACGGCCATCACCGAACCCGATGTCGAGTCGAACGTCTTCGCACGTGCGGTTCGCTCCTTCGAGCTCGGTTACACCCAGCGGTAGACCGTCTCGCACAGTTCTTGTCACACCGAGGTCAGATCTCGGTGAGCAGCGCACTCGAGGATGAAAAAATCAGGCTGAGATTGATGTTGTAGGCGGTCGCGTCGGTCGGGGCTGGAGCCGACGACCGTGTGGCGTTCCTTGACAAGAACGGCATCGAACACTTCGATGTGTTTTTCGGTTCGTCGCTACTCAACGCTGTGGCGGTCGACGTCAATTGGCGCTTGGCTCCGCCCGAAGTTGCTCCCGATGGCCAAGGAGATTTGGGAGCTTTCCGGCGATGCGGTCAATCTCGCAGCGATGCCGCTGTTCCACATCGGTGGTGGCGGCTGGGCGACTGCAGGCATGTATGAGGGTTGCCCTGCGTGAGCTCGACCCGGCCGGCCTGATTCAGAACGAGAAGGTCACCCACGGCTTCGTCGTGCCGGCGGCCTGTGTCGAGAAGTTCAAGCCGTGCAAGTTCTGGCAGGCCTACGGGTTGACCGAAACGACGGGTGCAGTGTTCAACCTTCCCCCGGAAGACCACGACCCGAATGGGCCGAACAAGCATCGCCTCCGTTCGTGTGGTGTTGCCGGCCCAGGGGTCGAGGCGCGGATCGTGGGCGACGGTGATGAAGACGTCGCCGTCATCGGCGTGCCGCATGAGAAGTGGGGCGAAACCGGCAAGGCTGTCGTGGTTGCAGCTGAGGGAGTAACTGCCGATGACGCCACGGCTGCTGCCATCATTGCGTTTGCCAAAACACAGCTCGCCGGCTTCAAGTGCCCGACGACCGTTGACTGGGTGACCGAACTCCTACGTAACCCGACGGGCAAAATCCTGAAGAAAGACCTGCGCGAGCCGTATTGGGTCGGGCGCGAAAGGCGCGTGGGCAACCGGCTCCTGCCGTTGAGATGGTTCGCAACCGGTTTGGCCTCGCAGGCCTCGGCTGTGACGCGGGGCGCATCGATCGTTCGGTTGTGAAACGTGGATAGCGTGGTCAATCGTGTCTTCTACCGAAACAACCCAGACGCTCGCAAACGGACGGTCTTTGCGAACTGACATCCGCAACCTCGCGATCGTCGCGCACGTCGATCATGGCAAGACGACGCTCGTCGACGCGATGCTCCAGCAGTCGGGTGCTTTTAGCGCCCACGAAGAAATCGTTGAGCGAGTCATGGACTCCGGCGACCTCGAACGGGAAAAGGGCATCACGATCCTCGCCAAGAACACATCCCTCGTCTGGGATGACAAAGCGAGCGGTGAGAAGATCACCCTCAACATCGTCGACACGCCCGGCCACGCCGACTTCGGTGGCGAGGTCGAGCGTGCGCTCACCATGGTCGACGGCATCGTGCTTCTCGTCGACTCCGCCGAGGGCCCGCTTCCGCAGACCCGCTTTGTGCTGCGTAAGGCGCTTGCTCGCAACCTGCCGGTGATCCTCGCCATCAACAAGATCGACCGAGCCGACGCGCGCACCGCCGAAGTCGTCGACGAGGTCTACGAGCTCTTCTTCGATCTCGATGCACGTGAAGACCAGGTCGAGTTTCCGATCGTCTACTGCTCGGGCCGCGACGGCTGGGCAACGCTCGACCTCGACGAGGCGCAGGCCATTGTCAAGGGCGACGTGACCGGCAAAGACCTGACGGCGTTCGTCGATGTCATTCTGGAGAGCATTCCCGCACCGACCTACACCGAGGGTGCACCACTGCAGGCATGGGTCACCAACCTCGATTCCTCGCCGTACCTGGGACGCATGGCGTTGCTCCGCATCATGGAAGGCGAGATCAAGAAGGGCCAGCAGGTTGCCTGGTGCAAGGTTGACGGCACGATCGCCCGAGCCAAGATCTCCGAGCTGTTCCTCACCGAACACCTCACTCGCGTGCCGGTTGAGTCGGCTCGCCAGGGCGACCTCGCAGCGATCGCCGGCATCGAAGACATCTTCATCGGCGAGACATTGGCCGACCTGGAGAACCCAATCGCGCTGCCGCTGATCACTGTTGACGAGCCAGCACTGTCGATGACCATCGGCATCAACACCTCACCGCTCGCTGGCCGCGAGGGCAAGAAGCTCACCGCTCGATTGGTGAAGGCCCGGCTCGACCAAGAACTGGTCGGCAACGTCTCAATCCGCGTACTCCCGACAGTGCGGCCTGACGCCTGGGAAGTGCAAGCCCGTGGCGAACTGCAGTTGGCGATCCTCGTCGAGCAGATGCGTCGCGAAGGATTCGAGCTGACCGTTGGTAAGCCGATTGTGTTGACCAAAGAAGTCGACGGCAAGGTCCACGAGCCGGTCGAGCGTGTCACCATTGACGTCCCCGACGAGTACCTCGGCGCCGTCACGCAGTTGCTGGCCACCCGCAAGGGTCGGATGCAGAACATGGGTGGCACCGGCTGGGTACGCCTCGACTACCTCGTGCCGGCCCGTGGCCTCATCGGTTTCCGCACACAGTTCATGACCGAGACCCGCGGTACTGGCATCATCAGCCACATCTTCGAAGGCTACGAACTCTGGGCAGGCGAGATCCGTGCTCGCGCACAAGGTGTGCTGGTCAGCGACCGTATGGGCCCCGTCACCAACTACGCGATGATCAACCTGCAGGACCGCTCGGCCATGATGGTCAAGGCTGGCGACGACGTCTACGAAGGCATGATCATCGGCGAGAACTCCCGCGCCGGCGACATGGACGTCAACATCTGCCGTGAGAAGAAGCAGACCAACGTGCGTGCGTCGTCGTCCGACGAAACCGTCAAGGTCACGCCGCCGAAGCTACTGTCGCTCGAAGGTGCACTGGAGTTCATCAGCGTCGACGAATGCGTCGAAGTGACGCCGGACAACATCCGCATCCGCAAGGTCGAGCTCGACCCCACGATTCGTGCCCGTCACGCCAAAAAGGTGAGCAACGAACTGAAGGCCGAAGACGAAGCCCGTAAGGGCTAATCAACCGAGCTCGGGCATACTGCCTCTCATGGTGGCCACGCTCGACCCCGCACTTGTAGCGAAGATCGAGGCACTCGACGCTGGCCTGCGCCGGCTCGGCAACACGGTCATCGCATTCAGCGGAGGCGCCGACTCTGCGTTTCTGGCTGCTTGCGCCCGGCGCGTCCTCGGCGCCGAACGCGCCCACTGCGTCACTGCAGTGTCGCCATCATTGGCCGGTGACGAAGAACGAGACTGTCGGGCACTTGCCCAAGAGTGGGACCTGCGCTGGACGCCGGTTACTACCAACGAGATGGAGCGAGCGGCCTATCGGCTCAACGATACCGACCGCTGCTACCACTGTAAGGCCGAGTTGATGGACGTTGTCGGGCCCATCGCACAGGCCGAGGGGGCAACCATCGTGCTCGGTGTGAACGTCGATGACCTTGGCGATCATCGCCCGGGTCAGCAGGCGGCCGAACAAGCGGGGGCAGTATTCCCTCTTGTCGAGGCCGGTTTCACTAAGGCCGATGTCCGTGCAGCATCGGCCTATCTTGGGTTACGCACGCACGACAAGCCTGCAGCGGCGTGCCTCGCCTCTCGAATTCCGTACGGCACTGAGGTGTCGGTCGGGATCCTCTCGCGAGTCGACCGCGCCGAAGCAGCGCTTCATCGGCTCGGTTTCGCCCAGGTGCGTGTGCGTCACTACGACAACATGGCGCGCATCGAGGTCGACTCCTCGGAACTACTTGGAGCCGTCGAGCGGCGTGTCGAAATCGTCGACGCGGTCAAGGGTGCTGGCTACAAGTACGTGACGCTGGACCTCGAAGGTTTCCGCAGCGGCAACCTCAACGGCTGACTCACTGCTCGCTCCGGATCGATTGTTCGAGTGCGCGGCTGTTCACGTATCATCAGAGCCATGAAGCTCTCCATGCAGATCAGCTACTCCGGTGACTTCCACGCCGACGTTGCAAAGGTTCAGGAACTCGAAAAGGCTGGCCTTGACGTCGTCTGGGTGCCCGAGGCGTACAGCTTCGACGCGGTGTCGCAAATGGGCTATCTCGCCGCCAAGACCGACACGATCGAAATCGGTGCTGGCATCCTGAATGTGTTTTCGCGTACGGCAACGTGCATGGGCCAGACCGCGGCAGGCCTCGACTTCGTGTCGAGTGGCCGGTTCATCCTCGGCCTCGGCGCCTCTGGCCCGCAGGTCATCGAGGGCTTCCACGGCGTTCCATACGAGAAGCCGATGCCGCGCATCCGTGACTACATCAACGTCTGCCGCATGGTCACCAAGCGCGAGAAGGTCGTCTACGACGGCCCCACCGTCCAGATCCCGCTGCCCGATGGGCAAGGAACGGGCCTCGGCAAACCGCTGAAGCTGATCAACCATCCGGTGCGCGAGCATGTCCCGATTTTTTGGGCCAGCCTGATGGGCCTTTCCGTCACGGCAACCGCCGAACACGCTGATGGTTGGCTGCCGATCTTCTTCGACCCGGAGAAGTTCCACAACGTCTGGGGTGACGAACTCAAGAAGGGCACCGCCAAGCGTGATGCGTCGCTTGGGCCAGTTCAGATCTCCGCTGGCGGCATGGTTGCGATTGGCGAAGACCTCGTTGGCGACAAGGCTAATGCAGTCCTCGACATGGCCCGTCCGAGCGTGGCGCTCTACGTGGGTGGCATGGGGGCCCGCGATCAGAACTTTTACAACACGATCATGCAGAAGTACGGCTACGTGGATGAAGCCATCGCAATTCAGGACAACTACCTCGATGGCAGCAAGGACAAGGCCGCCTCGCTCGTACCGGCCGAGATGCTCGCGAACACGAACCTCGTTGGCCCGGCCAGCTACGTGAAGGAGCGCATCGCTGCGTACAAAGAGGCCGGGGTCACGCACCTCTCGGTCAACCCGGTCGGCGCTGATTCGACTGCCATGATCGAGCAACTCCGAGGACTTATCGACTGACGGGAACCAACCCGGGGTTGGCGACGTCCAAAGGACATGCATCAGCGCACACAACTCCAACGTCTCGTGGCCACGATCGCCGGGCTCACGTTGGTGGTGGCCGCCTGCGGCAGCGACGACTCCGAAGTTGATCTCGGCGTGGGCACACCGGCTTCGACGTCGGTCACGTTCGCTGAAGCAGTTCCCTCGACGACGACACCCGCCAGCGGTGGATGGATTGGCGGTGAACCGGCGTGGTCGGGTGGCGAAGGCGAACTGAAGCTTGCTGCCGAGTCCGGCGTCTTTGAAGACGTTGTCACCGAGTCGCTGCCCATTGAAGACCGGCCGATTGATGGCCCTGTCGAGACGATGCCCCTCCGCGCCGGAAGCGTCGACGACAATGCTGACTACCAGGGTTTCCTCGACTACCTCGACCGCATTCAGGGCCTCGGCATCGTCACCCGCGACCTCGATGCCGCTGGGCGCACGATTGTCAGCGTTGTCGACGAGGCAGGCAACCCGGTTCCGGGCGCAGTGGTTGAAGCATCATCGAGCACCCTCACGCCCGACGGGATTCCGATCAAGCTCCGCACCACGGCCGACGGCACTGTCCGATTCCACCCGGGCTTCTACGGCGGGGCAATCGACGGCATTGTGGACTTCGGTCTCGGCATGGGCATGTCCGACATGGAGCGAGTGTCGGCCGCAGCAGGCGAAGACATCACGATCGTCGCTCCGTCCGCCACGATCGCCACGCCGGTACCGCTCGACATCTTGTTTCTGCTCGATGCCACCGGCTCGATGGGCGACGAGATCGATCGGTTGAAGCAGACCATCGACACCGTTGCAGATCGCGTCGCGTCACTCGACCCGGTGCCTGACGTGCGGTTCGCAATGACGCTGTACCGAGACGTGGGCGATGCCTTCGTCACCGCCAACTACGACTTCACGTCCGACGTCGAACAGTTCCGTGCCGCATTGGCCGATGTGGTGGCAGATGGTGGCGGCGACTATCCGGAGGCACTCGACGAGGGGCTCGCCGATGCGCTTGCCAAGCCGGCCTGGCGTGATCCGGCCGAGGCGATCCAGCTGATATTCATCGTCGCAGATGCGCCGCCCCAGGTCGGCCGGCAGGTGGCGACGCCCTACACCGAGTCGGTCGTCACTGCGATAGAACGCGGGATCAAAATCTTCCCGGTCGCATCGTCAGAGAGCGATGACCAGGCAGAAGCAGTGTTCCGCCAATTGGCGCAGGCAACAGGGGCCCCGTTCGTTTTCTTGAGCAATGGAGCAGGCGGCGCAGCGACCGGAGGGTCGACCGATATTGCCTCCACCGACTACGAAGAGCTCGCACTCGATGAGTTGGTCGTGCGGCTCATTGCCGAAGAGTTGTCTGCGCTGTCGCGGAGCGCCGCTGGAAATGTGACGGTGCCGACGACGGTGACTCCTGTTCAGTAGTGACGTTGAACGCGGCGAACTGGACTTTGGTTCCGAGCGTCTTCGCAAGACCCGGAACCGATTCGAGCAGAAAGTGGCCGCGACACAAAGCGCCGACGAGTGAACGTCCAACAATCGCGACCACCTACTCGGCGTCAGTGTTTTTCAGTATTCTTCGGGCATGAGCGACGATCTCGGCAGCGCTGCAACCGCGGCCCCGGACCGAGTTGACCCCCAGGAGCTCGCCGTGCCGGACGAGAAACTGCAGGAGCGGATCGTCCGCGACCGGGAGGAGTACCGGGCGTCACGGAAACTCTCCTCGATCGAAGCCGGTCGTCGCAAGGGTGGATTGCTTGGTGCAGCGCTGGCCGCGGCCATGGTCACCCTCAGCGAGCTGTACGAGGGCAAAGAGATCAGAGACGACATTGAAGAAGTGTCGGAGAGCGCCGGCAAAGTGGGCGACATCGACAAGGACGGTATCGACCTGACGGTCGCTGGCGTCAGGGTCCACGCCGCACTGCCTGACTGAACCGGTGGTTTTGTTTCTCCTTCTTGTCCTCACTTCTTCTTCTCGTTTTTTTCAGGAGACGGAACTGGTGACACATCGACAAGCGTGGTCATGCACTTGCCGCTGAGCGCTTCTAGCCTGCACAACGTGAACGAGACCGTGTCGACCGACGTGCTAGTGGTGGGTGGCGGCCCCGCCGGATCGGCCGCAGCAATCGCCCTCGCCCGGTCTGGGCGCGACGTCGTGTTGATCGATCGAGCGGTCTTCCCGCGCGACAAGTGCTGCGGGGACGGCCTGACCACTCTGGCATTGCGTGAGCTCGAACTGCTCGCCTTCGACCCAGACACTGTCGACGATTGGTTTGAGGTTGACGGAGCATCGCTGCGTTCGCCGTCAGGTCGTTCGGTCGATGTTCCGCTCGATGGACCCGGCACGTACGCCGCCGTTGCGCCGCGACTCCAACTCGACAACGCACTTCTCGATCTCGCGCGAGCCGTCGGCGTCAACGTGCGCGACGGGCACGGATTCGAATCGATGGTCGAGCACGATGACCGCATCGAGGTCGTCGCCGACCATCTCGACATCACCACTCGCTACGTGATTGCTGCTGACGGCATGTGGAGCCCGGTGCGCAAGGCGATCGGAATCAACGAGCAGGGATATCTGGGGGAGTGGCATGGCTTTCGGCAGTACGGCCGCGGCGCGACTGGCACAGCAACGAAGCAGCTACACGTATGGTTCGATGCAGACCTTCTCCCTGGGTACGCCTGGTCGTTCCCACTTCCGAACGGTCGGTTCAACATCGGCTTCGGGGTGCTGCGCGGCGGTGAACGCAAGACCAAGCACATGAAGCAGCTGTGGGCCGACTTGCTTGAGCGCCCGCACATCGTTGAGGCGCTGGGCCCTGACTTCGAGCTGGAGGATCGGCACACGGCGTGGCCGATCCCGGCGCGTATCGACGAAGCAGTTCTCACTCGCGGGCGCGTCCTATTCACCGGCGATGCTGCGATGGCCACCGATGTCATGACGGGCGAAGGCATCGGTCAGGCATTATTGACGGGCCGCCTGGCAGCCGAGGCGATCGACGCTGCCGGCGCACTCCATCCGAGCGTGGCAGCAGGTATCTACGAGCGGGAAGTCGAGCATCATCTGTTCGCCGACCACAAAATGTCGCTGGCGCTCGGCAAAGTACTCGCCAAACCGTGGGGTGCCCGCGGTGCGATCAGAGTCGTTGCCGCGAGCGGTATGTGGGGCAAGCGCAACTTCGCCCGCTGGATGTTTGAAGACGAGCCGCGCGCTGTCGTTCTCACCCCGAGTCGATGGCACCGAAAGCTGTTCAAGCGCCCCGGCGTCACCCTCCAATAACTACCTATGGGGTCAGGCCCCTTTCGCAACTCTGTGCGGGCTGTGGCCTTCGACCCGATCAATCACCCGGCAGATCCATACAGTCGTCGGCATGGCACGACTCTGTGAAGGCAAAATCGCAATCGTCACTGGCGCAGGCCGAGGCATCGGCCGTGAGCATGCGCTGAGCCTGGCTCGCCATGGAGCGAAAGTTGTCGTGAACGATCTCGGTGGTGAGCGTGATGGAACGGGAATCGACGTCTCACCTGCCCAACAAGTCGTCGACGAGATCGTCGCCGGCGGTGGCGAGGCAATTGCGAACGGCGACAACGTGGCCGATTGGGACGGTGCCAAGCGGATGGTCGACATGGCGATCGAGACCTTCGGCGGCCTCGACGCGGTCGTCAACAACGCCGGAATTCTTCGCGATCGGATGCTCGCCAACATGACGGAGCAGGAGTGGGACGCAGTCATCAACGTGCATCTGAAGGGCACGTTTGCTCCGGCTCGTCATGCGGCGGCCTACTGGCGTGAGCAGTCGAAGGCGGGCCACGCGGTTGCTGGTCGTATCGTCAACACGTCGTCGGTTTCGGGTATCTACGGCAACGTCGGTCAGTCGAACTATGGCGCCGCAAAGGCCGGCATCGCGGCGTTTACACAGATCACGTCGATGGAGCTCGGTCGCTACGGAGTGACAGTGAACGCCGTCGCTCCGGTGGCGCTCACCCGCATGACCGAAGACCTCGGCCCGGCGCCGGAGACTGACGAGGAGCGCGAGGCTCGATCGCCGAAATGGATCGCCCCGATCGTCACCTGGCTCGTTTCTGACGAGGCGGCTGACGTCACCGGTCGTGTCTTCGAGGCGTCCGGGCAGTTCCTCGCCGTTGCCGAAGGTTGGGTGCGTGGCCCGGCGGTCGACCCCACCGACGACCCCGAGTCGCTCGGGCCGATTGTCGAGTCGTTGCTCGCCAACGCCCGCGGGAGAACGGGCATGGACGGCAAGACCGTCACAGGCTGAGCGCTGAGAAACTCAAGGAACCCCGAAGAAAACGTCAACAAGCCAGGGAGTAACAACATGCCAATCAACCCCGATGCCGTCGGATCCACGAGCGATTCGGTTCAGGCCAGTTGGAACTCGAAGGACGCGTTGCTCTACGCGGTCGGCATTGGTGCCGGCCATGACGACCTGCCGTTCACGACCGAGAACAGCAACAACATCGAGCAACTCGTGTACCCGACGTTCCCGGTTGTCGTCGGGTGGGGTCGAGGCTCGGCGATGGGCAAGATCGGGTCGTTCAACCCGGCGATGCTCGTTCACGGCCAGCAGGCCGTCACGCTGCATCGTCCGATTCCCGTCGAGGGCACGGTCACCTTGACCAGCAAAATCACCGGCATCTTCGATAAGGGCAGTGCCGCGGTCGTGGTGTCAGAGACGGTCGCCGTGATGGACGGCGATCCGCTGTACACGACCGTGGGCTCATCGTTCATGCGCGGCGAAGGAGGCTGGGGTGGCGACCGTGGCCCGTCCGGCCCGAAGAACGTGCCGCCTGAGCGACCTGCCGACCATGAGGTCACCTACGTGACGAATCGTGACCAAGCGTTCGTGTACCGCTTGTCGGGTGACCGTAACCCGCTGCACACCGACCCGGCTTTTGCCGCCCTTGGTGGCTTCGAGACGCCCATTCTGCACGGCCTCTGCTCATACGGCTTCACCGCCCGAGCGCTGCTGCATTCATTGTGTGGCAACGACCCGGCTCTGTTCCATCACATCGAGGGTCGCTTTGCTTCGCCGGTTATCCCCGGCGACGCGCTCACGGTGCGCATGTGGTCGACCGAGAACGGCGAGGCGATGTTCACCACGAGCGCACGACCGGCCGGAGGCGGCGCCGAGCGGGTCGTGATTGACCAGGGCTTGGTGCGCCACGGCAGGTAGTTGCGAAAGGGGCCTGACCCCAGACGTAATTATCTGGCGAGGGCGATGAGGTGATCCACGATTACCGAGGTCGAGATGTCCTCGCGCTCGCCGGTTTTGCGATCTTTGACCTCGATGGTCGGGTCGTCCTCGTTGTTCAGCCCGCGGCCGACAACGACGATCGTCGGGACGCCGATCAACTCGGCGTCCTTGAACTTGACGCCGGGTGAGGTCTTCGGCCGATCGTCGAGGAGGACCCGCAGTCCAGCAGCCTCGAGTGAGGAGGCCAACTCTTCGGCATAAGGTCCGTGCGGCGTGCCTTCCTTGCCGGCGCTGACGATGTGGAAGTCGGCGGGAGAGATCTCGCGTGGCCAGCACAAGCCGTTGTCGTCGAGGGTTGCTTCAGCGACAGCTGCGAGACAGCGCGACACACCGACTCCGTACGAACCCATCGTGGGGGTGACCGGCTTATCGTTCTCGTCGCGCACGGTCAGTTCGAGTGCGGTGGCGTACTTGGTGCCGAGCTGGAAGATGTGGCCGATCTCGATGCCGCGTGCGATTTCGACGTTCGAGCCACATGACGGGCACACGTCACCGTCGAGGATCTCGGCAGCTTCGACCACCCCGTCACCTGTGAAGTCACGACCTGCAGTGAGGTGCAGAACGTGTTGGTTGTACTGGTCGGCACCGGTGATCCATTGGGTGCCATCGACGATGCGGGGATCGAGGAGGTAGCGGATGCCCGATTCTTTGTTGGCGCCGAGCGCGCCCGGACCGATATAGCCTTTCTTCAGTGCGGGGTACTTCTTGAAGTCGTCTTCGTCGAACGGCGCGACTTCGGCCGGAGCGACCTGAGCTTCGAGGCGCTTCATGTCGACCTCGCGGTGGCCTTCGAGGCCCACAGCCAGCGGCTCAGTTGTGCCGTCGGGGTGCCTCAACGTGACGACGACGTTCTTCAATGTGTCCGCAGCGGTCCAGTCACGGTCCGGGTGGCGCAGCGACGCATCGCCGTTCTCGCCGACACCATTCACGTAGTCGACGAGCTTGGCAATCGTCGGCGTCTTCGGCGTGTTGTGCACCATCGACGCCGGCAACCCATCGAACGGGATTGCATCGGGCACTGGCGTATGGACGGCCTCGACGTTTGCTGCGAAGTCGCAGCTGGTGCAGCGGACGAACGTGTCTTCACCAACCGGCAGGGGAGCGAGGAACTCTTCCGATGCCGAACCGCCCATGGCGCCAGAGGTCGCGGCGACGATGACGAATGGGAGCTGCATCCGCTCGAACAGCTTGATGTATGCGTTGCGATGGGCTTGATAAGCGACGTCGAGGCCGGCCTGGTCGAGGTCGAAGCTGTACGAGTCCTTCATCGAGAATTCGCGAGTCCGTAACAGACCTGCTCGCGGGCGTGCTTCGTCGCGAAACTTTGTCTGGATCTGATAGATCACCAGCGGCAGATCGCGGTACGAGCTGTAGAGGTCTTTCACCGTCAGGGTGAACATCTCCTCGTGCGTCGGCGCCAGCAAGAACTCGGCGCCGTGCCGATCCGTGAGGCGAAACAGATTGTCGCCGTACTCGTGGTAGCGGTGAGTGGCCTCGTAAGGCTCCTTCGGGAGCAGTGCAGGGAAGTGGACTTCCTGGAACCCCGCGGCGTTCATCTCCTCGCGGACGATGCGCTCAACGTTGCGAAACACCTCCCAGCCCAGGGGGAGCCAGCTGAATCCCCCTGGCGCAGCGCGGCGGATGTAGCTCGCACGGACCAGGAGGCGATGGCTGGGAACCTCGGCGTCAGACGGGTCATCACGCAAGGTTCGAAGAAAGAGATTGGACATCCGGAGCACGTGACGAAGCTACCGGCTTGGGTCGACACAGTCAGCCTTCTGGTGCCAGAGTGCTTCGTGAGGTTCCAGTCAACGATTGCGCAGTGCTGTGCGACGTGTTTCCCGTGTGCGACATGTTTACCGTGGGCGGCTCGCACCCCGCCGGTCTGGCAACGACCCCGCTGATGCGGCAATGGGGATCGCCGAGTAGCAACTACCTTCGGGCCCGGCCCGAACAGTGCGGTCTTCTGCTATCATCGGATTTCGCAATTTGGTTCGTGACCAAGGCGTGGGGCTCTGCCTCACGCCTTGTTCTTTGAACGGGGTACAGAAAGGAGGCAGATCGACATGACCGAGAACAGTGAGATCGCACGCGTCCGTGAAATCGTCGAACCGATCGCCTCCGATCTCGACCTCGAGGTGTACGACATCGAACGCCGGGGCGTCACCGTGCGCGTCACGCTCGACACGCAACCCGGTTCCGACGGGGGCATCACGCTCGATAATTTGTCGCTGGCCACGCGTTTGATCTCTCGTGAAATCGATCACGAAGACCCGATCAACACGCGGTTCACGCTTGAAGTAACCAGCCCGGGCCTCGAGCGGCACCTTCGCACGCCCCGCCACTTTCAGCGCGAGGTCGGCAAAGACGTCACGGTGCGATTCCGTGACCCCAATGCCGACCCTCGCCGCATCGAGGGGCAGTTGACTGCAGTCGACGATACGAACGTCACGATGCTGCTCGACGACGGCACAGAGTGCACGTTCACGACCGACGAGGTCGACAAAGCGCGCACGGTGTTTGCGTGGGGGCCGGGTCCGAAGCCGGGCGCCCCGAAGCAACACCCAAAGAACGCCGGCACGACGCAAGACGGCAGGAAGCAGCCGGCCAAAAACCAGGCTGCGAACATGATCACGACCGCTACTCAGAAGGAGACGCAGACGTCATGACCAATATGGACATGAGTGAAGCAATTGGCATGTTGGCCCAGGAGAAGGGCCTGTCCGAAGAGGCGCTCCTGCACGTCCTCGTCGACGCACTGGTCTCGGCCTATAAGCGTCGCGACAATGCCGCCGACGAAGTCGTTGTCGAAGTGAACCCCGAAACGCTGGAGTTCTCCTTCACTGCGTATGACGTCGACGAAGACGGCAACTGGGTCAACGAGCGCGACGACACGCCGCGCAAGGAAGAGATGGGCCGCATCGCCGCCATGACCTTCCGTCAGGTGATGGGCCAACGCATTCGCGAAGTCGAATCGGACCGCAAGTTCGAGGAGTACGCGAACCGCGAGGGTGACATCGTTACCGGCATCATCCAGCGAACCGACGCCCGATACACCCTGCTCGACCTGGGCCGCGCCGAAGCGCTGCTGCCGCAGGCCGAGCAGGTGCCGTTCGAACGCCCCGCCCAGGGCGATCGCCAGAAGGCATACATCGTCGAAGTTCGGCGGACGCCCAAAGGCCCGCAGATCGTTGTCTCTCGTACCCACCCCGGCCTCATCAAGCGGCTCTTCGAACTCGAAGTTCCTGAGATCGCTGACGGCATCGTCGAGATCAAAGCCTGCGCCCGTGAACCCGGACACCGCACCAAGATTGCCGTCTGGTCGAACGACCACAACGTCGATCCTGTTGGTGCCTGCGTCGGGGCGCGTGGCGGCCGTGTTCGTATGGTCGTCAACGAAATGCGCGGCGAAAAGATCGACATCGTGCCGTTCAGTGAAGACCTCGCCGACTTTGTTGCCAAGGCGCTCTCGCCGGCCAAGGTCACGCAGGTGATCATCTCGGAAGATGGCACGGCGGCCGATGTGATCGTGCCCGACCATCAGCTCAGCCTTGCAATCGGTCGCGAAGGCCAGAATGCCCGTCTGTCTGCTCGCCTCACCGGCGTGAGAGTTGACATTCGTTCTGAGACGCAACTCGCCGAAGGAATCCCGGCCGGTCATGGTCGTGACTCCGACGTGGAGTACGCCGTCGGCGAGTGGCGCCCGAACCCAGAGACCGGTGAGAACGAGTGGCATGCAGCCGACGGTTCCGTTATCTCCGAGTCCGAGTGGAAAAAGAAGGCCGAAGAGGCGCAGGTCGAAGCTGAAGCTGCTGCTGCTGCTGACGCCGAGATCCCCGAAGTGCTCGAAGAGCTCAAGGCTGGCCCCTGGGCCGGCTCGGTGAGGCCGATGGCTGACCCCGATCAGGTGCCCCCGGGCTTCGAGATCAAGGGCAACGAGCAGTCAGAGATGTATCACGTCCCCGGCTCGCGTTACTACGACGCCACCAAGGCCGAGCTGTGGTTCCGTAGCGTTGACGCTGCCGAAGGTGCCGGCTACACATCGCCCGGCGGAAGCGACGACACGTCCGAGTCTGAAGTTGATGCATCTGCTGAAGTCGCAGAAGCGCTGGCCGACGACGCAGCAGCTCCGGCTGAAGCAACCGAGGCAGCAGATGACGAAGCGACGAGTGAGGAAGACGACTGAGATTCCTGGCCCCGTCCGTAGCTGCATCGGCTGCCGCTCCAAGCGACCACAATCCGAACTTGTTCGGATCACACGGTCGCCCAGTGGTATCACCGTCGATGGTTCGAGCAGCGGGCGAGGGGCATGGATTTGTCGAGATCAACGAAACGATGGTGTTGCGGGGGAGTGTCTCGACACCGCAATCACTCAGCGGGCGTTCGCTCGTGCCTGGCGCAGCGACGTCAGTGGTGGCGACATCACAAACATCAAAAAACAATCCAGCCGTCCATGACACCAGCCGTCGGAAATCCGACGGTCTGACGGGTGAAATGAACACCGCGCGATGTGCATTCATTGACACATCAGCGAGGGAATGACGACTGGGAAAGGTTGAATCGAAGCGTGGCAGCAAAGAAGATACGAATCCACGAGCTTGCCAAAGATCTCGGGATGACAAATGCGGAGGTCATTGGCCTCTGTGGAGTACTCGGTGTTGCCGCGAAAGGGCCTTCGTCGTCGCTCGCAGAGGCCTACGCCGACATGGTGATCCGTCGCGCACAGCGTGATGGGTTGACGCGTGACGAGCAACCCGGTGAGGTGAAGCCCGTCAAAAAGACGGCGGCCAAGAAGAAGGCTGCAGCCAAGAAGGTGCCGGCCCAGAAGACGGCAGCAACACAGACTGAATCCATCGAGGACAAGCCCGTCGACGAGGTCGTTCAGCCAGCGGTCGACGAGCCAGCTTCCGACCTACCTATTGAGTCGGCTCCTGATGTCCCGGTTGAGGCAACTCCGGTTGCAGACGAGCCCGCGCCGACATCTCCCGTTACCGAAATGGCACCTGAGCCGGCAGCTCCAGTCGCTGTCGAACTGGCACCTGAACCGGCTCCGGCCCCCGCTCCGATGAGCGCTGCCGACGCAGTTGTCGCCGCGGCGGAAGGTCGCCTGCCAGTTGCTGCGCCAGCACCTCGGCCTGCACCGGCACCGGCACCTCGGCCCGCACCGGAGCCAACGTCCCGCGTTATTTCGAGCGCACGGCCCGATGCACGTGGCCGCCCTCCAGAGCAAGACACACCAGCAGCTGGCACCGCCGATACATCCGCATCGACGGCACCCAAGCCTTTGTCGCTCAGCGGCAAGCTAGTGCCGCCGCCTCCCGGCCGTCCCCTGTCGCACAGCGGCAAGATCATTCCGCCGCCTCCTGGCTCGTCTCTTCCTCAGCCTGGTTCCAACACGCGTCCTGGTGGTCGTCCAGGCGGTTACGCCCCGCGTCCCGGTGGTGCTCCCGGAGCTCCGCGCCCCGGCGGCGGCGGCGGCCCCGGCGGTCCTGGTGGCGGTCCCGGTCGTGGACCGGGCAACCGGCCCAGTGGTCAGCGCAGGCCCCCACGTCGCACCGGCCGTCGTCGGCGTCGTCGCGATCAAGACGATCTGCAGCCCCAGGCAATGCAGTACACGTCGTCAGACGTACCCGTCCCCGACGGTATCGTGGTCATCGAGCGCGGCGTCTCGGCGCAGGAGTTCGGTCCCAAGCTGAACCGTACGTCTGCGGACGTGCTCCGGTTCCTGCTCACGAACGGTGAAATGGTCACCGCGACCATGACGCTCGGCGATGAGCAGATGGAGCTCTTCGCTCTCGAGGTTGGCGCCGAGATCCTCATGGTCGAGCCTGGACAGCAGGAAGAGCTCGAGCTGCAGTCGTTGTTCGACGATTCAGACGATGAAGAGGACATGGAGCCTCGCCCGCCGGTCATCACTGTCATGGGTCACGTTGACCATGGCAAGACCACGTTGCTCGACCGCATCCGCGATGCCAACGTCGTCGATGGTGAAGCAGGTGGCATCACGCAGCACATTGGTGCGTACCAGGTGCACAACGAGCATGGTTCGGTCACGTTCCTCGACACCCCGGGCCACGCCGCGTTCACGCAGATGCGTGCTCGCGGAGCCGATGCCACCGACATCGTCGTGCTCGTGGTCGCTGCTGATGACGGCCTGATGCCGCAGACGATCGAGGCCATCAACCACGCCCGTGCCGCGGACGTGCCGATCGTGGTCGCTGTCAACAAGATCGACAAGGACAACGCCGATCCGCAGCGCGTGCTTACGCAACTCGCCGAATATGAACTCGTTCCAGAGTCGTGGGGCGGCGACACAATCGTCGTCGAGATGTCGGCCCTCGAGGGTGTCGGTGTCGACGAGTTGATCGCGCAACTCCAGGTTGTTGCCGAAATCGAAGACCTTCAGGCCAATCCGAACGGCCGAGCCAAGGGCATCGTCATCGAGGCACAGCTCGACAAGGGACGTGGCCCGGTTGCCACAATTCTTATCGACAAGGGCACGCTCAAGATCGGCGATCCAATCGTCGCTGGTGGCGCCTGGGGCAAGGTTCGGGCCATGATCAACGACAAGGGCGAGATGATAAAGTCGGCCGGTCCGTCGACACCGGTACAGGTCCTCGGCCTGTCCGATGTACCCGAGGCTGGTGACGAGTTCCGCTCGGCGCCGAACACCAAGATCGCTCAGACCGTTGGCCAGGCCCGTGCGCTCCGTTTGAAGGCACGTCATCTCCGTGAAGACAGCCGAGTCAAGACGGGCACCAAACTTGAGGATCTGTTCGCACAGATCCAGGCCGGCGAAAAGGCATCGTTGAACATCATCCTCAAGGCTGATGTTCAGGGTTCCCTCGAAGCCGTCACCGAGTCGCTTCGTCGACTTGAGCGGCCAGAAGTCGACCTGCAGTTCGTCCACCGAGCTGTCGGCGGCATCACCGAGAACGACATCACATTGGCCAATGCGACCAACGCGACGATCCTCGGCTTCAACGTCCGCCCTGACGGCAAGGCCCGCAAGTTGGCTGAGCAGGAAGAAGTGGAGATCCGTACCTACGAGATCATCTACAAACTGCTTGAAGACATTGAGCAGGCTCTGATCGGCATGCTCGACCCCGAGTACGAAGAAGTGGTCACCGGCGAATCCGAGGTCCGCGAAATCTTCCGGGTGCCGAAGCAGGGTGCAATCGCAGGTTGCATGGTCACGTCAGGCGTCATCACACGTGGCTCCAAGGTGCGGTTCCTCCGAGACGGCACGATCATCTGGAAGGGCGCAATCGCAACATTGCGTCGATTCAAGGACGATGTGCGCGAAGTTCGTGAGGGCTTCGAGTGCGGTATCGGCCTCGACGACTTCCAGGACCTGAAGCCCGGCGACCTCATCGAGACCTACGACGACCGAGAGATTCCGCGTACCTGATCGTGCTGTGGTCACATTGTGCCAGGCACAGCGTGACCACATTTCGTAGATAGGTTGCACTTCATGGCACATCCCGATGCGACCAAGCAGCCGGATCTCGATTTTTTTTGGGATCCTGTTTGACCTTGGGCCTGGATCACCTCCCGTTGGGTGGTGGATGTGCAACAGCAACGCTCGTACGAAGTCGACTGGCGATTCATCTCACTGTGGATCCTCAATGAAGAAACCAAGCAGGAGTGGTACACACCTGAGTACCGTGCTGGCCACTATCTCGGCCACAAGGGGCTCCGTATCGCCAATGCGATCCGGCTTCAGGAGGACGGCGAAGCAGTCGGGGCCTGGTATACGGCGCTCGGTGAGGCCCTGCATCTCAACAACCGTCGAGACGAAGCGCGGGCTGACAACGAGGCGTTTCTCGAAACCGTGCTCGATGAGGCGGGCTTCTCGGCGGCGTACCTGAGCGACGCTGACGACAAGAGCCATGACGAATACATCAGAGCCGAGACCGAGTTGGCGCTGAGCCGAGCAGGCAAGGACGTCGGTACGCCGATCATCACCTTCTGCCCCGGGAGCGACAGGGAAGGTAGCTTCTTTGGTCCGGTCATCTCGAAGGCGCCGAAAGGTGTGGAAGCATCCGAACTGTGGGACGCCATCGAGAAGCTCGCCACGTCAGGCGTTGCCGAACTCAAACGATCCAACCGAGACGCACCCGACTACACCTGAGTTTCAGTTGGGGTCAGACCCCAACTGGCACTGATCCGAGAGGATGCCGATATGGCACAGCGACGCGGCCGCAACACCGGCCAGAAATATCCGAGAAGCGCTCGCGTCGGTGAGACGCTGCGCGAGATCATCGCAGACGATCTCGTCAGGCTTGACGACGAACGGCTCGCGTTCGTGACGATCACGTCGGTCGATGTCGACCCTGAACTGAACCGCGCCATCGTCTTCTTCGACTCGCTCGCTGGTGAGGAAGGCGACGACGACATCGTTGAGACGCTCGGCGAGTATCGCATCAAGCTCCAGTCGTCGATCGCTCGTCAGATCAAAGCAAAGAAGACTCCGATCCTCAGCTTCAGGCCGGACATGGTGATCCGGTCAGCCGAGCGCATCGACACCATTCTGCGCGCCGACCGCGAGCGCGATGAATACCGCTCGCCCGAAGCCACCGACTGATCGTTGCGGTACTGATATGGCTCGCAAGAAGCCGCCGACGACGCACGGCATCGTCATCGTCGACAAACCAACAGGTATCACGAGTCACGACGTGGTCGCCATGCTGCGGCTTCGTTTCAATGAACGCCAGGTCGGTCACGGTGGGACGCTTGATCCGAGCGCCACCGGGGTCCTCGTGGTTGCTGTCGGCAAGGCCACCAAGTTGCTTCGCTTTGTCGAAAAGACACGCAAGGCGTACCTCGGCGAGATTGTGTTCGGGAGCGAGACCGACACCCTCGACGCCGATGGCGTAGTGACTGCCACCTACGACATGGGCGACGTGTCACTCGCTGACGCCCAGGCGTTGGTCGCCAAACATTTCACTGGGGAAATCGTGCAGATCCCGCCGATGGTCTCGGCGATCAAGATCGACGGCAAGCGCCTCCACGAGCTGGCCCGCCAGGGGATCGAAGTCGAGCGGCCGCCCCGGCCCTGCACGATTTACTCGTTCCAGCTGCTGCCGACCGACGAGCCCAATGTGTTTCTCGCAGCAGTGGAGTGCACGCCCGGCACGTATATCCGCACGCTTGCTGCGGACCTCGGCAAGATGCTCGGCGGTGGCGCCCACCTTCGCAACCTGCGCCGCACCGCGGTCGGACGTTTTACGATCGGCGAGGCGGCCGCCCCGGATGACTGCGAACTCCTCCCGGTCGAAGAAGCTGTTCGCACGCTCGATCGCGTCGACATCACCGACGACCTCGCTGCGGTCGTCGCAAACGGCCGTGTGCTTCCGCACTTCGGAGGCGAAGGGCCGTGGGCGCTCTTCGACCCAGCTGGTTCGCTGATCGCCGTCTACGAGTCGTACCGCGGCGAGGCCAAGCCCGCTGTCGTTGTCCCGCAGGGGTAGAGATCGCGCTGGGGCACTGTCTGCTCGAATGGTGCCAGTTGGGTGCCCACCGATAGCGTCGAGCGCGATGCAGATCATCAACAATCACACCGTTCCTGCGTTCCCTGGTGAGCGGACCGTCATCACTATTGGCGCCTATGACGGGGTGCACCTTGGACATCAAGCCGTGATTTCTCACGTCAGGCAGCGTGCGCTCGACTTGGGAGCGAGGTCGGCCGTTGTGACGTTCGACCGTCACCCCGCTTCGATCGTGCGGCCCGAGTCAGCGCCATTACTCCTCACTGGTCCGGAACAGAAGATGGAACTACTCGAAGCAACCGGCGTCGACGCCGTCGTGGTCGTCCCGTTCGATGCAGAGCAAGCAGCCGAGTCGCCCGAATCATTCGTGCAGCGTGTGCTCGTCGAGTGTCTCGCCACCAAGGTGATCGTCGTCGGTGAAGACTTCCACTTCGGACGACACCGAGACGGCAATGTCAATCTGCTGCGCAAACTCGGTGCTGAGCATGACTTCGAGGTCGAGCCACTCGCGCTGTTACCGCGTGTCGACGGGGTCGACGAGCCGGTCAGCAGTACTGCAATCCGTCGTGCGCTCGCCGGCGGCGATGTCACCCGTGCGAACGAGATGCTCGGACGCACGTTCGAAGCACGTGGATCGGTCGTCACCGGCGATCAGCGCGGACGGCTGCTCGGATTCCCGACTGCGAACGTCGAAGTGCCGAACTCGATTTCGCTGCCTGCCGATGGAGTGTATGCCGGCTGGTATGAACGGGCATCGGGTGGGTCGCATGTCTGCGCCATCAACCTCGGTCGGCGTCCGACGTTCTACGAACACGCCGACAGCTCACTCCTCGAAGCTCATCTTCTTGACTTCGAGGGCGATCTGTACGGCGAGCAAGCACGAGTCCGTTTCACTCACTTCCTGAGAAGCGAGCGAAAATTCGACGGCATCGAATCGTTGAAAGAACAGCTCGAACTCGACATCGCTCACGCTCGGGGATTACTCAGCAAGTAGGCGTAGCCCAGCGGCACCACGGGCCGTGGATCGCGTGCAAGAGCGAGAGCAGCCTCAGAGCAACAGCTCAGCTGGGCCAGATGACCATACCGTTGGCATCGTAGACGCTGGTGATGATGTCATTGCTGAGGAGTGATGCAGCGTCGGGAGGCTCGCTGTCGCCAAACAGGCCGACAGCGGCATACGCGTCGAGTTCGGCGAGCAGCAGGGTTGCGTCCGGGACACCAAATGACACGCCTTCGGGCGTCGTGTCGATGATCAGCTTGGCGTCGGTTTCCCACCGGAACACTTCGCCTTCAGGGGACAGAAAGTTTGGGTTGCCGTTGGCGTTGACCTTCTCGACCGCAATGTTGGCGGTGCCGACCGGATCGGCGAGTGAGTCAGCAAGCCCCCGCATCGTCGCCCGCATGAAGTCTTCGGCTGCGGTGGGGTGATTGTCGATAAAAGTCTGGTTCGTGTAGATCGCGCCGAACGAGCCCGGAATGTTGTAGTCGAGCGGATCGAACGTCTGGAAGCCGATGCCGGCCCGGTTGAGCCCGCCCGGCTCGTTGCTCTTGTAACCGGGGAAGCCGACGATCGCGGAAATGGCGATGTGCTGCGTGGGATCGAACCCGTCGAGCAGCACCGTCTCGAAGTCGACGCCCTCGGTCAGACCGGCACCGAGCATCATGGCCTCGATACTCGGTGGCAACTTGCCCTTCACGCCGATGGTCGCGCCGACGAGATCCCCGAGCTCAGCAGCCTTGCCAGCCTTCACGATGAGGGTTTCGATTGCGGTGCGTCCTTCGACAGCGGTAACGACGAAGTCAGCGTTGTTTGCCAGCGCGAACGCAGCCACCTCGCTGAACGAACCACCGGAGGCGAACTGGGCAGTGTTGTCGGCGATCAGCGGGTAATTGGCAACCGAGAAGCTCGCTTTGATGTCGACGTCGAGGCACAGTTCGGTGTAATAGCCGGCTGCCTCGGCGGCGATGATCTCGACGATCGATGCTGCTGCAGCGAAGTCGAAGCCGGTCAGGTAGGTGATGGTGCCTGCGGCCTTGTTTGCTGCACAGCGAGCATCTGGAAAGGGTTCGCCCGCGAGGACGTCGGTGTTCGCTGCGTCGTTGGTGGCTGCCACAGCAGTGCCCCCGTCGAGAGGAGGTGTCGGAGCGGTGGTCGTGTCGTCGCTGCCACACCCCGTGAGTAGCAAGATGGTGGCGCTGGCGAGAGCGGTGAGGTGTCGCGTTCGCATGTAAATCTCCAGTGAGGTTCGACGGGAGGCGGCCGGCCAACGCTGAAGACGGTTGGACGGACTGCACCCATTCGGATGATCGAAGGCTAACGATCACCGACATTGCGACGAGCGATCGTCACTGGATTGTCGCTCCTTCGACATATCTACATCTCGGCGCTGCGCGGGACGTTTTAGCGTTGGGAAACGTGCCAGCGAAGGGCTGTTCGCTCGATCGCAGCGATGATACCAAGACCGATGAGGCCCAGCGCTGCGGTCGTGACGATGGTGGCCCAAAGTGTGGGGCCGTTGTTGAACGCTGCGGCCCGCTTGCCTGCGGCGCCCAAACCAGCGTTGGAGAGTGCTGCGCCTTCGCTGAAGTACGCCGCAGCCAGGCCGAGCGCCATGGCGAACCGGGCAGTCGTGAAGATGGACGGCAGGGCGGCTGGCAGCCGGAGCCGGAAGAGCACATCGATGCGGCGGGCATCAATCGAGGCGAAGACTTCCCGCGTCGACTGGTCGGCGGACTTCATCCCACCGACGACGCCGAACGTGAAGATCGGGAGGGAGGTGAACGCGACCATGAAGACGATCGGCGCCTCGCCGAAGCCGAGCCACGTGACGACCGAGGTGACGTAGGCAACCCACGGGGTGACGAGAATCAAGACGAGAACTGGTTGTGTTGCCTCCTCGATGAAGCTGGCCGACGCCATCACAGCCCCGACTCCGATCGACACGATCAGCGAGATGACCAATCCGATCAGCATGTGGCGGCCTGTCACCAGAGCGTTCTCGAAGAAAAAACCGGGTGTGGCGTTCAGTTCGGCACCGATCTCGGAAGGTGCAAGCAGCACGAACGGCCGGACATCGAAGATTCGAACGACGGCTTCCCAGAGGCCAGCGAAGAGGACCACGCCGACCAACGGGGCGATCCACCCGGCGCGAATCAGACGGGTCATGAATGGATTGAGATTGGTCATAGTGCAGCCCGGCCCTTGCTGAGCTCTTGCCGCAATTCCCGGGTGATCGCAAAGAACCCCGGGTCGTCCTCGAGGTTGGGTTGTCGCGGGCGTTCGAACGGCACGTCGACCAGTTGCATGATCCGGCCCGGTCGACCGGACATCACTGCCACACGATCGGAGAGGAACACGGCCTCGGGGATCGAATGCGTCACAAAGACCAGCGTCGAGTTGCGCTGGTCTCTGAGTTGGATAAGGAGATGCCGCATGTCGGCTCGGGTGAGCTCGTCGAGAGCAGCAAACGGCTCGTCCATCAAAATGAGCGGGGCGTCGAGGGCGAAGGCACGAACGAGGCCGACTCGCTGCTGCATCCCGCCCGACAGTTCGTGCGGGTACGCCTCGACGAAGTCGCCGAGGCCAACCGACCGAAGGAGTTCGTCGACATTGGCGGAGCTCTTGGTGCCAGCATTGGGATTCACTTCGAGCAGGACACGGGCGTTGGCAGCGACTGTCCGCCAAGGGAGCAGTGCCGGCGCCTGCGGGACAAAGGCGATCTGCTTACGTGATCGAATTTCGGCTGGGAGGTGGCCGTCGATCGTGATCGAGCCGCTACTGATGCGATCCAATCCAGCGATCAGACGGAGCAGAGTTGTCTTGCCGCACCCAGACGGCCCGAGCAGAGCGACCGCCTCGCCCGATTCGATTTCGAGGTTGATCGAAGCGAGGGCCTCGACTCGGCCGGGGCCGCGTCGGCCACGGTTCACGAAGGTCTTGGAGACATTCGAGATGGAAACGGCGCTGGGCACTTGGGCGAGCGTAACCGTGCCGTTCCTTTCGGCGTGGATTTGGCCCGTTGTGGCTCCGCTCGCGACGCCGTAGTATTGCAGCGTCCGTTCAGGCTGAGGCGTGGGCGTGATGCAGACCGCCTCATCCGAGCTGGCTGCGACCTCCACAACGGTCGGCCCGAAGCCGACACAATGGTCAGCATCATGCTGACGAGGAAGGCAGTCTTATGCCCAACAAGGCACAGACCATCGAAAACAACCGGATTCACGACACCGACACTGGGTCCCCCGAGGTGCAGATCGCGCTCATGACCGAGCGCATCACCCACCTCACGGAGCATCTCAAGATGCACAAGAAGGATCACCACAGCCGTCGTGGACTCCTGATGATCGTCGGCCGTCGCCGTCGCATGCTCGACTACGTCAAGGGTATTGACATTGAGCGCTACCGCAAGATCGTTGCAGACCTCGGCCTCCGCCGCTGAGCATCGGTCCGGCTTGCCCGATTGCGGCGTTGCGTGAACTCTTCGTTGCCTGGAGGCAACGTCGTCCTCACGCGCCTTGCACTCGGACGACCTGATCCCGAATCTCAGGACTGAGAATCACGAAGAAATACAGTGAAACGGCTGCTCGCCTCGGCGGGCGGCCGGTGTACGTTTTGGGGGTCCGCGTGGAGTTGCTGCCGTGGTGGGTACACTGCCCCCTGGCCGGATCGCCCGGTCGACGGAGTTCTGGCGCTTGTTGCCGGTGGATGACTCCGAGATGTCGTGCGGAGTCTTTGATTTCAAGCCGTCGATCTCGGGTCAGACCTCGGAACCGGCTCCTTTCTCCGCACAGAAGCCACGCGGCAGGGTGTCGCGTGATCGAAAGGAATCATCATGGCTGAAGCCATTACCGTGTCCGGACCCGTTTCAGGGACCGACAAGACACTCACCTTTGAAACGGGCAGATTTGCCCCCCAGTCGATGGGTGCCGTCGTGGCATCGATTGGCGCAACACAAGTACTGACCACTGCGAACGCAGCGAAGTCCGTCCGCGATGGCATGGACTTCTTCCCGCTCACGGTCGACGTCGAAGAGCGTGCATACGCCGCTGGCAAGATCCCCGGTTCGTTCTTCCGTCGTGAAGGCCGCCCGACCGAGGATGCAATCCTCACCTGCCGCCTCACCGACCGGCCGTTGCGCCCGTCGTTCCCCGAGGGTTTCCGCCACGAGACGCAAGTTGTCACCACTGTCCTCGGCGCTGACCAGTCGAACCCGCACGACGTGCTTTCGATCAACGCAGCCTCCGCTGCCCTGATGATCTCGGGCATCCCGTTTGACGGGCCGCTCGGCACCGTCCGCCTGGCCTACAGCCAGGAAGGCGAATGGATCCCGCATCCGACCTACGAAGAAGCCGAGAATGGCACCTTCGAGATCGTCATCGCTGGCCGAGAGCTGGAAGACGGCGACGTCGCCGTGATGATGGTCGAAGCCGGTGGTTCCGAGAACGCGTTCTATTACTACGACGATGGCGCCAAGAAGGTCACCGAAGAAGTGCTGGGCGACGCCCTCCAGGCGTGCAAGGTGTGGATCAAGGAATCGATCGCACTGCAGCGTCAGCTTGTTGCCTCGGTCATCGCCACACACGGCCCGATTGAGCCCATGTCGTGGACCCCGGTCCTTGACTACACCCCCGAGATCTTCGACGCAGTCGAAAAGATCGGCGCCAAGGGTATGGCTCCCGCGGTCAAGATCTCTGCCAAGGGCGACCGCAACGCCGCCGTCGATGCAGTTGCTGCCGACTGTGTCGCACAGCTCTGCGGTGATGACGGAGAGTTCCCCGGCCAGGCCAAGATGGTTAAAGAAGCTGTTCGCTCCCTCATGAAGAAGATGGTGCGTCGCCGCGTTCTCGACGAAGGTATTCGCATCGACGGCCGTGCGCCCGGCGATCTTCGCGAGGTCACTGCCGAAGTCGGTGTGCTCGCGAGTGCACACGGCTCCGGTCTGTTCCAGCGTGGCGAGACGCAGGTCATGAACGTTCTGACGATGGCGATGCCGCGGATGAACCAAATGATCGATTCACTGTCGCCGAACCACACGAAGCGTTACCTGCACCACTACAACATGCCGCCATGGGCCAACGGCGAGACCGGCCGCGTCGGTTCGCCGAAGCGCCGCGAAATCGGCCATGGTGCCCTCGCTGCTCGCGCAGTCCTGCCGACCATCCCGAACCAGGAAGACTTCGCGTACACGTTGCGCCTCGTCTCAGAGGTTATGGCCTCCAACGGCTCGACCTCGATGGGTTCGGTCTGCGCCTCCAGCCTTTCACTGATGGACGCCGGCGTGCCGGTGCGTAGCCACGTGTCGGGTATCGCCATGGGCCTCATCTACGAAGACGGCAAGTACATCACGCTCACCGACATCCTCGGTGCCGAAGATGCCATGGGCGACATGGACTTCAAGGTCGCTGGTACCGAAGACGCCATCACGGCCCTCCAACTCGACACCAAGATCGACGGCATCCCCGCCGACGTTCTGTCCGCCGCGCTGGCCCAGGCTCGTGTTGCTCGCCTCGAGATCCTCGAAGTGATGAACGCCTGTATCCCGGCTACCCGTGACGAAATCGCCGAGACGGCGCCGAAGATCAGCACCATCTACATCCCGATGGACAAGATCGGTGAAGTCATTGGCCCGAAGGGCAAGGTCATCAACACGATCCAGCAGGAGACCGGCGCAGACATCGCCGTCGATGACGACGGTGCCCGCGGCATCGTCACCATTGGTGCTGTTGAGGCATGGCGTATGGAGGAGGCCAAGACGGCCATCCTCAACATCGTCGATCCGCCGAAGGCTGAGCTCGAAAAGGAGTATGACGGCCGTGTCGTGAACATCACCAAGTTCGGTGCATTCGTCAACATCCTCCCGGGTCGTGACGGCCTGCTGCACATCTCCAAGATGGGTGGCGGCAAGCGCATCAACTCGGTGGACGACGTCCTCGAACTCGGCCAGGTCGTCAAGGTCAAGGTCGAAGAGATTGACGACAAAGGCAAGGTCAGCCTCATGCTCTCCCAAGAGCTCGAGATCCCCGAGGGCGCGACAAGTAGCTCCGGTGGCGGCGACCGCGAGAGCGACCGTGGTGGCCGCGAAGAGCGTGCACCGCGCCATGAGCGTGGCAACGATAGGGGTGGCGACAGGTCCGCTCCGGCCAGCGACGTTGTCGAAATGAGCTTCGAAGACAGCTTCGACGCCGAACTCGCTGGCGAACTCGGCGACCTCGGTCCGAAGAGCGAACGCCCGGCTGCTGACCGTGACGGTGGCAACCGTCGGGGTGGCGGTGGTGGCGGCAACGGTGGCGCTCGCCGCCGTCATCGCTGATCCACTCCAGCAACTGAAGGACGTCGCGGCCGAGTGCCGCGGCGTCCTTCGTCGTTTTCGGACCGACCTCCCAAAATGGAGACCGTTTTGCAGCGTCGGCGCGTCGGGGCGATCTCGGTTTGCGTGCGCTTGGACGAGTCACCCGAAATAGAGACTGTTCTCGCGCTCTGGTGCGGCAAGGCGGTCCATTTTTCGGGAGACGTGCGAGAATGCGGGTATGCGCGTTGGAGTAAGTGGAGCAGCAGGTCAGATGGGGCGCACCGTGTGTGCCGCGATGGAGAGCGACCCCGATCTCGAACTGGCCGCAGCGGTTGATCGCCACAGCGCTGGTCAGTTGATCTCGGGTGTCGAGATCAGCACCGAGCTGAGCGCCTTTGCCGACGCAGGGTGCGACGTCGTCGTCGATTTCACGACAGCCGACGCCGCCCGAATGACGCTGCCCTGGCTCGCGATGCACGGAATTCATGCAGTGGTCGGCACCACCGGGTTTACTGCCGACGACCTCGCGCTGTTCGAATCGACGTTCGGTGGCGATGCGAAAGTGCCCGGAAGCCCGAACTGTTTGATCGCTCCGAACTTTGCGATCTCAGCCGTCTTGATGATGCGCTTTGCCGAGATGGCCGCGCCTTGGTTCGACACCGCCGAAGTAATCGAACTCCATCACAACCATAAAATCGACGCGCCATCTGGCACCGCAGTGAAGACGATCGAGCAAATGGCTGCCGCTCGCGACACCGACTTCAACGAAGACCCCACCGAGATCGAGATCTATCCGGGAGCGCGCGGGGGCCTGGGCCCGCGTGGCATCCGGGCTCATGCGATCCGGATGGAGGGCATGGTGGCCCACCAGGAAGTGATTCTTGGCGCACAGGGCCAAACGATCACGATCCGCCAGGACAGTTATGACCGATCGAGTTTCATGCCTGGCGTCGTGCTGGCCTGCAAACAGATCTACATGCACCCGGGCCTGGTCCTCAGCCTCGACCCCTACCTCGACTGATCGCGATACTGACCGCGAAAACGACGAAAGCGTGAGATAGGTGCGCACCAGGTGCGCACCTACCTCACGCCAACGGTGAGTCAGTGAATGGGTTGGATCAAATGCTGCCCAAGGCCGCGTCGTAGTTCGGTTCCTGAGCGATTTCGCTGACCATCTCGGTGTGCTTCACGTTGCCGTCGGGGCCGACAACGACCACGGCGCGAGCGAGGATGCCTTCGAACTTGCCGTCGACGAGGGTGACGCCATAGTCGGCACCGAAGGTCGACTTGAAGGTCGAAGCGGTCGTGACGTTCTCGATGCCCTCGGCACCGCAGAAGCGGCCCTGGGCAAACGGGAGGTCAGCTGACACGCACAGCACGACGGTGTTATCGAGGCCAGCAGCGCGCTCGTTAAACGTGCGGACGCTGGTTGCGCAGGTTGATGTATCGAGGCTCGGGAAGATGTTGAGGATCACGTTCTTGCCCACGAGGTCGCCGCTGGCGATGCTGCTGAGGTCAGCAGCGGCGAGGTCAAACGACGGTGCGGCACTGCCCACTGTGGGGAGGTCGCCGGATGTGTGGACGGGGTTGCCGCCAAGGGTTACTTCAGCCATACCGCAGTTGTAGCAGAAGAATTGGCAACTCAGGTCAGCGACGGAGGTTGCGGGTGTTCACGAGCACGATAAGACCAACGGAGGCTCCGACGGCCCACCACTGATAACGCTGGAGCCATCCGAGGAAGTCGACGAGCTGATCCTCGAACGTTCGAGCCAACCACCACATTAGGGTGAGCCGGCCCGCAATGCCGACGGCAAGCAGGGCAGCTAGTTTTGCGGGCGGGGTCTGCTTTACGCCGCTCAGCGCAGCAACGATGTTCGATCCGGCAAAGATCGGGATCAGCGCCCACTCGGCCTTCTCGAATCCGCGGTCGAAGGCGTCGAGCGATTCCTTGGTGAGGCCGAGGTACTTGGTGAACCAGCCCATCACGTCGTCCCGATAGGCCCGGCCAACGAGATGGCAGACGACGAATGCCGCACCGACACGCAGAAATCCGATGACGACGTAGAACGGCAGAGAAACACCGGCCGCCAACGTGAGCGCCAGGTAGCGGTTGCGCGAGGACAGCAGGAGGAGACCCTCGGGATTGGTGTTGACCCAGCGAGCCCAGACCGCAGATGCGATGTTCGAGCAGATCACGAGGCCGATGAATGCCGCCAGGATCAGTGGAGCCCAAGCAGGTCGGACGTGCGGTTGCTCGTTCGATTCGAGGGCAGTCGGGTCACTCACAGGCGCAGACGGTAGCTGTTCGAGTCCTAGCTTTGTGGCCGGATCCACTACGTTCTGCCGACATGCAAGGGCTTATGCAAGACGTACCGCTCACGATCAACCACATCTTCGATCGGGTTGAGAAGTACCACGGCCACAAAGAGATCATTACGTCGACGGCGACGGGTCTCGAACGGAGGACATATGCCGAGTTCGCTCGACGCACGAGGCAGTTGGCCGGCGTGCTGGACACGCTTGGCATTTCCGCCGATGGCCGCGTTGCAACGTTTGCATGGAACACCGCTCGTCACCTCGAGCTGTACTTCGCAGCGCCGTGCACGGGCCGGGTGCTCCACACGCTCAACATCCGTCTGTTCCCCGAGCAGTTGACGTACATCGTCAATCACGCCGACGATGAAGTGATCTTCGTCGACCGCTCGATTTTGGCGCTACTCGCGCCGCTTCTCCCGACGTTTACGAACCTCCGGCATCTCGTGTTGATGGACGATGGCAAAGGCGATATCCCGGAAGATCTCGCGGGCCACACATTACTCAACTACGAAGACCTCCTTGCCGCCGAGGAGCCGATCGACTTCCCGGAAATTGCCGACGAACACCAAGCCGCGAGCATGTGTTACACGTCCGGTACCACGGGCAACCCGAAGGGTGTTGTCTATAGCCATCGCTCGACGTTCATGCACACGATGGGGGCGATGATGGTTGACAGCCTCGCGGCCTGCGAGTCCGATGTGATTCTGCCCGTCGTACCGATGTTCCATGCCAACGCATGGGGCCTTGCCCACGCGGCGGTTGCTACGGGTGCAACGCTGGTCATGCCTGGCGCTGACCTGTCAGGTCCGGCGCTTGCAGATCTGATCGTTGAGCAACGCGTCACGGTTGCCGCTGGGGTGCCGACCATTTGGATGGCCGTGCTCCCCGAACTCAAAGGTCGAGACACATCGTCGCTTCGGTCGATTCCGTGTGGCGGATCGGCGGTTCCCCGCTCGCTGTCAGAGGCCTACCGAGAGCAGACGGGTCTGCCGATTTTGCAGGCGTGGGGGATGACCGAGACCAGCCCAATCGCGTCGGTCTGCCATCTCGATGTCGATCAACGGTTGCTGTCGGTTGATGAGCAAGCCGATCTCCGGACCCAGGTTGGTCGCATTTCGTTCGGTATCGAAGCACGCGTCGTCGAACCCGGCTCGGCCACTCCTGTTGCATGGGACGGCGAGCAGAGCGGCGAACTGCAGTGTCGCGGCCAGTGGATTGCTTCGTCCTACTACGACGACGAGCGCTCGAAGGAGAGCTTTACGGACGACGGCTGGTTGAAGACAGGCGACGTCGCGACCGTCGATGCCCGGGGCCGGATCCGGCTTGTCGACCGCACAAAGGACCTCATCAAGTCGGGCGGCGAGTGGATCAGCTCGGTGGAGTTGGAGAACGAGATCATGTCTCATCCAGACGTCGCCGAAGCTGCCGTGGTCGGCATCGTGCACCCAAAGTGGGGCGAGGCAGCGCTCGCCTGCGTTGTGCGTACCAATGACTCGCTGACCGAAGCGGCCGTGATCGCCCATCTCGAGGGCAAGATTGCCCAGTGGCAGATGCCCAAGGGAGTCGTCTGGATCGATGAAGTTCCGAAGACCAGCGTCGGCAAGTTTTCGAAGAAGACTCTGCGTGACGATCACGCGAACCTCTTCATGAACCAGTGAGGCTGTCGAATTGTGCGCTGGCTCCACTTCTCTGTGGTGTGGCCGGCCTGATCTGCCTGGCTGCGTGCGCGTCCGACGGGCCTGACGCCTATTCGGCTCCAATGCAAGACGCCGTGGTGACAACCGAGCGGGTGCTGCCGCCGACAACGTTGCTGCCTCCGCCCGAGCCGGGCGAGACGGTCCCGCCGTCGACGACAATCGCTCCGGTTGCGCCCAACGGCGAGGTCCTGCAGGTCCGATCCCTTGACAACTCGTATCGGCTCCCGGATGTCGAGGTTTCGGCAGGTACCGAAATTTGGTGGACCAACAACGGTCGCAACGACCACAACGTCCTGCCGGTCAACGACGATGAGGCCTGGGGTGTCAACACCGAGAATTTCACGCCGGGCGACGAATACCGCCACGTCTTCGATACACCCGGCACGTACCTGTACTACTGCTCGATCCATGGCACGAAGACTGCTGGCATGATTGGTTCCGTCACAGTTTCGGCCACGGGTGCCTGACCTGCCATCATCTCGATAGAACTCTGGGCGACGCAGTGCTTGGCACCGACTCGTCCGCCGACACCTAGGGGAAACATGAAACGCAAACTCGCCGTGGCGTTGACCGCCGTGCTCACTCTCGCCGCCTGCGGAAGCAGTGCAAGCAATGATGCAGCACCAGCGACGGAGGCCGCCGTTGCGACTGATGCACCGGCCGCCACCGATGCCCCGGCCGCCACCGACGCCCCGGCCGCCACCGACGCCCCCGTCGAAACCGATCCGCCCACCGGCGCCGATGGCGTGCTCCGTGTGCCGGGCGACTTCGGCGCAATCCAGGAGGCGGTCGATGCAGCGGCGCCAGGCGACCTCGTGCTCGTCTCACCCGGCACGTACAACGAAGCCGTCAACGTCGTCACCGACGAGATCACGATCCGTGGCACCGACCGCGCTGGCGTGGTGCTCGATGGTGAGTTTGAACTCGACAATGGTATTCGCGTCCTCGGAGCGAAAGGCGTCGTCGTCGAAAACTTGACCACGCAGAACTACACCAGCAACGGTGTGTTCTTCACCTCTGCGATTGGCTATCGGGCTTCGTACATCACGGCGATCCGCAACGGCGACTACGGCATCTATGCCTTTGACTCGATCAACGGCCAGATCGATAACTCGTACGCGTCGGGCAGCCCCGACGCTGGCTTCTACATCGGCCAATGTTTCCCGTGTGACTCGATCATCGACAACGTGATCTCGGAGCACAACGGGCTCGGCTACTCGGGCACCAACGCCGGCGGCAACCTCGTCATCATAAATTCGACCTTCCGCTATAACCGTGCCGGCATTGTTCCGAACTCGGGCAGCTACGAGCTGTGTTACCCAGAGCGCGACACCACGATTGTCAGCAACATTGTGCACTCCAACAACCAGGCCGACACGCCGGCCATCGACGTGGCGATTCTCGCTATGGGCAACGGCATCCTGGCACCCGGCGGTATCGACAACACGATCACGAAGAACCTTGTATTCGATCATGACAAGACGGGCATCGGCCTGGTCCCGTTTCTCGAAGAGGGTGCCAACGACGACTTGCCCACGCCTGATGAATGGGACGTCGGCTGCGCCGAACAGCGCGAAGAGCCGCCGGCGGACGAGTTCCCTGACACGCTCCTTTGGGAAGCACAGAACAACCGCGTGACACTCAACGACGTCAGTGACAGCCGTGTTGCTGACATCGCCGTCGAAGGCGTTGGTATGGCGACCGAAGAACTCGGCAACTGCTGGGGTGGAAACATCTTTGGTACTTCGGCGCCGCAGGACCTCGAGAACCTCGCACCGTGTGAGGGAGAGGGAAGCGGCGACTGGACACTCGGCGTGCTGAACGTGCTCACCTGGTTGGCCGACGTCGAGACTGCACCGCCGTCGGTCGACTACAGGGAGGCAGTTATCCCCGATCCGCCGGAACTGCCGAACATGCCTGACGCCGAGACTGCACCGGTCGACCCGGCCATCAACATCATCGTCGACGTCGACCTCGACGCGATGGTCGTCCCGGATAAGCCGGCCTGATCAACTCGACACCCGGGATTGAACCGATGGTGGGGCAGTGGTGAACATTGCCGCACCATCGGTCGGCCGGGCCGAGCGGTCTCTACGCTGCACGCCGTGAAGCGATTTCGATCAGCAGCGCTCGTCGCCACGCTGCTGGTGCTGGCGGCGTGCGGATCGAGTGCACAGTCCAACGTCACTCGTGATCCGGACCCTGAGCGGCGCGGTCCGCAGGGGCGTCTCGCCCAGTTTGTGGTGCAGTGCGACCTGAGTCACGTTGCGTTCGACGACCCGCTCGTGCTGCCGTGGCAGCCAGGCAAGAGCCACCTTCACCTGTTCTTTGGCAACAACTCGGTGGACTCGAACCCGGGATACGGCGACCGGCTGCTGAATGCGAACACATCGTGCGAGCAGCGTCGTGACACAGCGTCGTATTGGGCACCGGCCCTCCTCGATCCGACGGGGCGCGCCATCGAGCCGACCAGTATGACGGCTTACTACCGGCCTGGCCAGGGTGTCGACCACGAAGAGATCGTTGCCTATCCCGAGGGGCTGATGCTGATCGGTGGCGACTCCGCGTCGCAGCAGTCCCAGTCGACGAACATCGTTGCCTGGTCGTGCGGAACGGGAGCAGTGCGAGAAGATGCGCCGCTCCAGTGCGGTGCCAGCTCGACGCTGCGGATGATTGTCACGTTCCCTGACTGCTGGGACGGTGAACGCCTCACCGGCTTCGGATCGTCGGCGCACGCCCGATACAGCAGCGTCGAGGCCAACGGCTGCCCTGACAGTCACCCGGTGGTGCTACCGCAGTTGACGATCGGGATCGACTATCCGCCCGTCGACCCCACCGACCTGTCGCTCAGCTCGGGCGGCGTCGAGACAGCCCACGCCGACTTCTGGAACGTTTGGGACCAGACCAAGCTGGAGGGCGAAGTCGCCAACTGCCTCAACCGGAATCTCGTCTGCGGCGTTTCGAGTTAGAGCGGTCGGGTGTTTCGGCGCGCGCGGCGAAACCGCCGATACCACGAAAAACGCCGACGGTCAGAGTCGGCCTGAGTCGATCACGCGCTGCAGGAACTCGCGGGTGCGCTGCTCTTGCGGATCGCCGAAGATCTGCTCGGGCGGGCCCTGTTCGAGAATCCGGCCCTTGTGGAGGAAGCAGACTCGGTCACTGATCTCACGGGCGAAGGTCATCTCGTGAGTGGCGAATAGCATGGTCATTCCGTCGGCCTTGAGCCCGCGGATCACGTCGAGCACCTCACCAACCAGTTCCGGGTCGAGCGCCGACGTGATCTCGTCGAGCAGCATCACCTCGGGCCCCATTGCAAGTGACCTGGCGATTGCCACGCGCTGCTGCTGGCCACCAGAGAGTTGGTCGGGATAGGCGTCAGCGCGGTCTGCGAGCCCGAGCCGTGTCAACAGTTCGGCCGCTGTGGCGTTCGCTGTGGCCTTGTCAACGCCGAGCACCTTGCGCGGCCCGATTGCCACGTTCTTGGTGACGCTCATGTGCGGAAAGAGGTTGAAGCTCTGGAAGACCATGCCGATGCGGCGACGGATCGGGTCGGCCTCGAGGCCGGGTTCGCTAATGTCGTCACCGTCGAACAGAATCGCTCCGTCGTCGATCGGCTCGAGCAGGTTGCAGCAACGGAGCAGCGTGGACTTGCCCGAACCGGACGCGCCGATCAGGGTGATTACTTCGCCAGGAGCGACGTCGAGGTCGATGCCGTCGAGCACCGTGTTGGTGCCGAAGGCCTTGCACACTGCACGCATCGAGAGCTTGGGAGTCGTCACGAAACTGCTGTTGCTCCGGTGCGGCGCCGTTCCCGATTGAGAAGGTAGTCAGCGAGTCGGGTGCAGGGAATCGTGACGATCAGGAAGATGACGGCTGCTGCGACGTACGGGGTGAAGTTGGCGAACTTTGACTTGTCGAGCCCGGCCTGGCGGAGGATCTCGACGGGGCCGATCAGGCTGACGAGCGCCACGTCTTTCTGCAGCGAAACGAGACTGTTCATCATCGGCGGCACGATGCGGCGCAGGGCCTGGGGGAGGACGACGCTGGCCATGGTCTGGGTACTGGTCATACCGAGCGAGCGTGCGGCGGCACGCTGGCTCTCGTGCACGCCTTCGATGCCGGCGCGGATCTCTTCGGACACGTACGCCGAATACGACAGGACGAGTGCTGCGGAGCCCCAGATCAAGGGGTTGCTCCAGGCTCGTGATTCGAACAGGCCCGGGACGCCGAAGCCGATGAGAAAAATCGTCAGAATGACGGGGATGCCGCGGAACACGTCGGTGTAGATCACTGCGGCAGCGCGCAGCGGAAAGAGCGCGGGGGAGCGCGTGTTACGCGAGACCGCTATCGCCAATGACAGGGCGAAGATCAACGGGACGGACCAGGCAAAGATCTTGACGTCGAGCCAAAAGGCTTCGAGAAGGCGGGGAAATGATTCGGTGAAGATGTCGCCGTCGAAGAACGACTTCCTCACTCGGTCCCAACGGGGTGCCCGCGGAACGAGCACGGCGATCGTCGCGATGACGACCGCCGTGCTCGCCGACGCGATGCCGATTGACCGGCGTCGCTGTCGCTGTTCGTACGCCTCGCGACGTGTCTGACTGTCCATAGGGTTCAAAGAGTTGCGAAAGGGGCCTGACCCCGTACGCAACTCTTGCATCATTCGGAGATGGTTGGAGCGCCGGTGAATTCGGACAGCCACTCGTTGGTGATCGCGGCGAGTTCACCGGAATCAGACAACGCCTGCACAGCAGCGTTGACGCAAGGCGTCAGCGGGCTGTCCTTTTCGAGGAGCAGGCCGAATTCGTCGGTCGTTCCGCCAGTTGCGGCCGGGAACTGGCCGACGACCGAACTTCCGTCGATTTCGACCCCAGACACGTAGAGAGCGGTCGGAAGGTCGAACACAGCGGCGTCGATCTGGTTGGCTTCGAGTGCGGCCTTGGCGCCGACGTTGTCGTCGTAGGCGAAGACGTCTTGTGTCGGCTGGATCACGTCAGTGATGAAGGCGAAGCTGGTCGTGCCGGCCTGAGCGCCGAACTTGACGTCCTTGAGGTCAGCGATCGAGGTAGCGCCTTCGGCAGATGATCCGTTGAGTGCAACGATTGCTTGGTTGGCGGTGTAGTAGGGGTCGGAGAAGTCAACCGTCGCCTTGCGCTCGTCGGTGATCGTGAACTGCTGCAAGTTGAAGTCGAAGTCCTTGGCGCCAGGTTGGATGGCGGCATCGAAGTCGGTGCGCACCCAGGTGACGGCGTCGCCCGAGTAGCCCATCTGTGTTCCGACGGCAAGTGCGACGGCGGCTTCAAAGCCCTGGCCTGACTCGGGAGCATCGTCAATCACCCACGGGTAGAACGCCGGGTTGCCCGTGGCGATCGTGAGCATGCCATCGTCAATCGTGTTCGAGCAGGCGTCGGCCGTGGCCTCGCTGGTGGCGTCGTCGCTGCCGCAAGCGGCGAGGACGAGGGTGGCTGCCGCAGCGACGGCGATGAGCTTGGTTGTACGCATTTGGGTCTCCTTCAGAGGTTGTTCACGCGACCGTCGAATCTACCGGCGCCGCTTGCCGGGCGTTTCGTTGGAGTCATCCTGGGAAAAAAGACCTGGCACAGCAAAAACACCGGACACTTGGTCGGTGGGAGGCGACGGTAGATTCGTTGCCTTATGTCGAAGCCTCCCGCCACGCAGTACTCGATCTCACTCGATGTCACGTTGGACAACGTGCCAGGGGTACTTGGGCGTCTCTGCACGGCCATTGGGGAGGCAGGCGGCAACATCTTCGCTATCGAGGGCTTCGTTGCCAAGGGCAAGGAACTTGAACGCGACATTGTCGTCAACTGCTCCAGCGTCGAACACCAGGCTGAGATCGTGTCTGCTGTCCAGGCGACAGAGGGTGTCACTCTCGAGCAGTGGCACGACCGCACCTTCCGGATGCACGAGGGCGGCAAGATCGAAGTGCTGTCACTCTGCCCGGTGGGGGACGCGGACGACTTGTCGATGGCCTACACACCGGGCGTCGCACGCGTGTGCAAGGCCATCGCGGCCGACGAGCGTCTGGCCGACGTGTACACGATCCGCAAGAACACCGTGGCAATTGTCTCCGATGGCAGCGCAGTGCTTGGCCTCGGCAACATTGGCCCGAAGGGTGCCATGCCCGTGATGGAGGGTAAGGCGCTGCTGTTCAAAGAGTTCGGTGGCGTCGATGCGTTCCCGATCTGCCTCGACGTGTCGAGCCCCGAAGAGATCATCGAGACCGTCATCCGGCTGGCTCCGACCTTCGGTGGAATCAACCTCGAAGACATTGCTGCACCGGGTGCTTTCCAGGTCGAAGAGGCGCTTAAAGCAGCGCTCGACATCCCGGTCTTCCACGACGACCAGCACGGCACCGCTGTGGTCACTCTCGCTGCCCTCGAGAACGCATTGCGCATCACCGGTAAGAAGATGGCCGACCTGAACATCGTGATCTCCGGCGTCGGTGCGGCCGGCGTTGCCATCGGCAAGATCCTGCTCGGCGCCGGTGCGAGCAAGATCGTCGGTGTCGACAGCAAGGGTGCGGTGTACGACGGACGCGAGGGGCTCAACGCCTGGAAGCAGTGGTTCGCAGAGAACACTAATCCTGACGGCAAGCAGGGAGCGCTCTCTGATGTCATGCACGGGGCAGACGTGTTCATCGGCGTCAGTGCGCCTGATGTGCTCACCGTCGACGACATCGGCAACATGGCCGCGGATCCCATCGTGTTTGCGATGGCGAATCCCGACCCCGAGATCCGCCCTGAGCTCGTGGGCGACCTCGTCGCTGTTATGGGCACGGGCCGCAGTGACTACCCGAACCAGATCAACAACGTGTTGGCCTTCCCCGGGATCTTCCGCGGTGCACTCGACGCACAGGCCACCGACATCACCGAAGGCATGAAACTCGCTGCAGCGAAGGCAATCGCCGAATCGGTGACAGACGACATGCTGAGTCCGACCAACATCATGCCCTCGGTGTTCGACCGTGAAGTATCGATGGCGGTGGCTAAAGCAGTTGCTGCTGCAGCGATCGCCGACGGTGTCAGCCGCAAGCAAATCCCGGGCTGAAATTGTCTCGGCTGAAACCGCCCAGGCTGGAAAGAATCGAGGCCGAAAAGAAGCGAGGCCGGTCTGGCAGTTGTTGGCTGATCGTTCTACTTTGAGCGAATGCGGCGGCTGGCGAGCGACTCACGGGTGCGCCGCTTCGCCGTACTGGTGGTCGTTGCCCTGCTCGTCGGAGCGACTGTTGTGCAGCGCCGGACCATCGTCGATGCGATTGGTTTACTTCGAGGTTTTTCCGGATCGACGCTGGCCATCTTGGCAGTGCTTGGGGTCATCGAGCGGGTGTCGCGAGCCGACGTGATCCGATCGCTGTTGCCTGGAACGTCGCTCGGCCGCGCCGAGGTCATTGGTGACGTCGGGTCGGCAGTGACCAAGGGTGTTCCGGCTGGCGGACCGCTCGCTACGTTGCTGCGGTGGCAGATTGCGCGTGACAGCGGAGCGTCTGCGGGACCATTCGTCCACATGCTCGTGGCGTCTGGTGTGGCGACAGCCTTCGTGAGCTGGGGGTATCCGTTGGTGGCGACGTTGGCGGATATCAGCCGGCGCGATGCCAGCCTGGCTGATCTGCTGATCATTGCCGGTTCCGCCGCGGTCTTGGTCGGTTCAGCGGCGTTTTGGTCCGTTGCCCTCTTCTCGCCGAAAGCCCACCGTTGGACCACAGAACGAGCCGAATGGGTGCGGTCCAAGTTTGCTGGTTCGACGCCGGGGCTGGCACGTGGCGATGCTGTGGCCTTGGTTGTCGAGGTTCGAGGCTTGCTTCGAGCGACTGCTCGTCGACCGTTAGCGCTCTTGCTGCGAACAACGATCGCGCAGGGGACGGGCGTCATCATCCTTTGGACGGCATTGCGCGGGCTCGGCGTCGGGGACGAATTGGGAGTCACGGAATTCGCACGTGTCTTTTTTGTCGCCCAAATCCTCGGCTCGTTTGCTCCGACCCCGGGTGGTATCGGCGTGATTGAAGCAGGGCTGACGGGTGCGCTTGTGGCAGCGGGCGTACAGACCGACGTGGCGCTCGCTGGTGTGCTGGTGTACCGGTTCATCACCTACGTTCTCCCGATTCTCGTCGGAACCGGGCTGTATCTCTGGTGGCGACGAACGAGGACGCCGCCCGTGCCGACGGTCGTCGCGGTGGTGGGATTCACTGCCGAACCGACCAGTCGTTAATGTTAGGTAAATGGGGCACACCTCGACACCGAAGTTCTGCACATTCCACGCATTGCGAATCAAAGGTTTTGCGACCGTCGACACGCTTCGGGAAATGACCGGTTTTGACGCAGCGACGGTGCAGGCGCATCTCGACGACCTGGCAGCGGCAGCACACGCTCAGTTCCGAGAGGCCAGATCGCTGTGGCAGTTAACTCCTGACGGTCGCGCCGCCCACCCCGCCATGCTCGAGACTGATCTTGTCGGTGCCGACCTCGCTGCGCTGGCGCCGCTGTATGCCGGCTACCTGGAACTCAACACCGAGTTCAAGACACTCTGTGGCGACTGGCAGCTTCGCAACGGTGGCGTCAACGATCACACCGACGCCGCTTATGACGCGGCGGTGGTCGCTCGGCTTGTCGACCTCGATGGCCGGGCTCAACCGATCCTGGTTTCGACAGCCAGCCTTGTTGACCGCCTCGCCTGCTACGGGCCACGCCTCGCATCTTCGATCGGCCGACTGCAGGCGGGTGAGTCCAACATGTTCACCGGTGTGATGTGCGGGAGCTACCACGACGCCTGGATGGAGTTACATGAGGACCTGATCCTCACTCAGGGAATCGATCGCTCAGCCGAAGGTTCGTTCTAGCCCGACGTCCCGCCTGCACACCGTGGCAACTCATCCCTTCTGCTCATCGCGATAAGTCAGCCGCATGAAATGGCGAGACATCCAATAGGTTCTGTGCCGTGAACAGCACTGTGTTTCTGAGGTCCTGCTGATGCCGCGCTTCGGTGTGGTCTCTGTTGCGATGGTCACCCCGTTTGACAACGACGGTGAGCTCGACGTCGATGCGGCGGTCGCTTTGGCCAAGTTTTTGGTCGCCGAAGGCAATGAGTCGCTCGTCGTTTCTGGCACGACCGGCGAATCAGCAACACTGAGTATCGAGGAGAAGTTGACGCTGTTCGAAACGATCTCGGCAGCGGTCACGGTGCCCGTCATCGGCGGCACCACTGGTTCGAACACCCGCCAGGACGTCGGCCTCACCGCCGAAGCGAGCAAGCTCGGCCTCGCTGCGATCCTCGGTGTCAGCCCGTATTACAACCGACCGTCACAGATCGGCATCGAGGCCCACTTCCGAGCTATCGCGTCTGCGACCGACCTGGCCGTGATGATCTACGACATCCCGAAGCGCACCGGTCGCAAGATGTCGAACGACACCATGATCCGCCTTGCCACTGACGTCACGAACATTGTGGCGCTCAAGGATGCCGCAGGCGATCCGAGTGAGACCGCCAAGGTCATCGCGGCTGTCCCGGACGACTTCGAGGTGTACTCGGGCGACTCGCCGATGAACTTGCCGCTGCTTGCAGTTGGGGCGGTCGGGGCGGTCGGGGTGTGCACCCACTGGGCCGCACCCGAGCACACCAAGATGTTTGCAGCATGGAACCGGGGAGACATCGCCGAAGCCCAGCGGATCAACCGTCTGCTGATCGAGAGCTACTCGTTCGAAGGCAACGACGACGCACCGAACCCGGTGCAACCCAAAGTCATGATGCAGACGCTCGGCCACCGGGTTGGCGCATGTCGTCTCCCGATGGGCCCAGCCCCGACCGGCACCGAAGACGCCGCCCGAGCGGTCTACCGCAACCTGCTCGCCACCCGTGAAAGATCCCAGCAATGAGTAACCCCCAACCGATGACAGCGCCACTCGACCCGAAGGTGCCCGTCCGTGTCGTGTTTCTCGGTGGGCTCGGCGAGATTGGCCGAAACTGCATGGTCATCGAGCAAGGCTCGGCTGATGATCCCGAACGCACGATGATGCTCATCGATTGCGGCTTGATGTTCCCTGACCCGCATCACCACGGGATCGATTTGATCCTCCCCGACTTCACGTATCTCCGTGAGAACGCCGAGAGGCTCTCGGCCATCGTGCTCACGCACGGCCACGAGGATCACATCGGCGCCATTCAGTACTTGGTTCGCGACCGCAAAGAAGGCGGCCTCGGCGACCTGCGGAGCGAACCACTCCCGGTGTATGGCTCGGCCCTTGCGCTCGGCCTGGCCCGAAACCGGATCGAAGAAGCCGGCCTGATGTCGAGAATTGACATGCGTCCGGTCCATGATGGTCAGCAGATCGACATTGGTTCCCTGCTCGTCGAGTTCATTCCGGTCACCCACTCGGTGCCCCACGCACATGCCATCGCTGTCCACACTGCGCAGGGCGTCGTGCTGCACTCGGGCGACTTCAAGATCGACCTGACGCCGGTTGATTCACGCCGCGCTGACCTTGCCCGCATCGGCCAGCTCGCAAAGAACGAAGGCATCCGGTTGCTGATGAGCGACTCGACGAATGCCGAAGAGCCCGGTTACGCGTCGAGCGAGACCAATGTCGGCGGAGTGCTTCGCTCGCTGTTCGCGCAGGAACGTGGTCGCCGGATCATCACTGCCAGCTTCGCGAGCCACCTCCACCGCATCCAACAGATCGCGGATGCAGCAGTCGGCGAGGGACGCAAGGTCGCCACGCTTGGTCTGAGCATGAAGAAGAACATCCGTCTGGGCCTCGACCTCGGCGTGTTCAGCATCCCCGAGTCGTCGCTGATCGACATCGAAGAGATCGGCAAATACCAGCCGGGCGAGGTGTGCATCATCTCGACTGGTTCGCAGGGTGAGCCGATGTCGGCGCTCGGTCTGATGGCCCGCGGCGAGAACAAGTGGCTCCAGCTTGGCGAAGACGACACGGTCGTGCTGTCGAGCCATGCCATCCCCGGCAACGAGGGAAGCGTCAACAAGGTGATCGACGGGCTGCTGCGCCGCGGCGCCCACGTCGTGCACTCCGGTGTCATGGACGTGCATGCCACCGGCCATGCGAAGGCTGATGACATCAAGACCTATCTCTCGATCGTCAACCCTGAGTGGTTCGTGCCGATCCACGGCGAGTACCGCCACATGGTTGCCAACGCCAAGCTCGGTGAACTGATGGGCGTTCCCACTGACCGGGTCATCGAATGCGAAGACGGCGATGTCCTCGAACTGTCGTCCGGCGGCCTGGCCCCAGTCGGCCGCGTACCCGCTGGCTACCTGTACGTCGACGGTATTGTCGGCGACGTTGGCCAAGGCGTGCTGCGCGACCGACAGAAGCTCTCCGAAGAGGGCGTGGTCGTCGTTGTGGTCACCGTCGATATTCAGACCGGCAAGGTTCTGGTGGGCCCTGAGATCATTACACGCGGCTGGGTGTACGCACCCGAAGCCGACGACCTGCTCGACGAAGCCTGCGACACGGTTGCGGCCCGCGTCGAGAAGGCGCTTGCTGACGGCGTCCGCGATGTTGAGCAGTTGGAGCGCGAGGTTCGGCGTGCAGCAGGGAAGTTCGTCAGCGATCGGACCAAGCGCAAGCCCATGATCGTTCCCGTCGTCATGGAGGCGTAGCGGTCCAGATCACTCGATCTCGGCGTCAGCCGCACCGCTCGTTGGCGGAGGCCAACTCGGGTTCATGCTTCCTTGACCTCGAACTATCTGATCCCGCCACTCCCAAGGGCGAATTGCAGGGTTGGTTGATTTCGGGCCCATACTCGCAGGGTGAATCGACGCTCGCTGCTGCTTGCTGCCTCACTCATTGCTCTTGTTTCCTGCTCTGGCGGCAGCGACGGGACAACCTCAGGCGGCGGTGACTCGTTCGTCAGCAACATCGCAGCTGCAGCTGCAGCGGTCGACGCTGCGCTCGGAGGGCCGCAGGAATTTTTCGAAATAACTGCAACACCCCAGCTCACGAATGTCTTTGTGGCAATCGACCGAGCCACAGCTGCAGTGCCGTACGTCTACCTTGATGGCGAGCTGCAAGAACCCGCGCCACGAATCGATGGGGCCACTGGCCAGACCTTCACGGCCGAGGCGATCGATTTCGACGAGGCAAGGGTGCTCGTTGGCGTCGAAACCGACCTTCCAACCGCCACCATCGATGCGTTTAGTGTCGAGGGTGGTCCTGGTGGTTTCGTTCGTTACGTGGTCTCTGCTCGGTCTGAGCAGGGTGGGGTGCTTGACGTCGTCGTCGCTCCCAGTGGTGCGGTTATCGAGGTCGCCCTGCTCTGATCGGCAATGTCCACTTCCCCTCGGGTGAGAAGTGGACATTTGCTCGGGGACTTCGGGGAGAGGTCGATCATTGCCCGGTCGGACCATGCGAGACCGCTGTGACAGTGGGTTGGTACGGTTGGTGGTGTCATGTCCACGTGGGGTCCGTCCAAAAAGAAGCCGCCAGCCAAGAAGCGCGCTGTCAACCAGAGGTCGTCGGCCAAGCGGTCGACGTCGGTGAGCAGTTTGTCGCGTACGGCCCGAGCGTCGTCGAAAGCAGACGATACCGAGGTGATGCCATCGAGTCGCTCGAACGTGCGTGATCAGACGCCGCCTCAAATGACTCGCGGCGATCGTGCTGCTTCGGAACTGCGGGGCGCGCTTGAAGGTCGCGAGCACGAGTTCCTCGGCCTTGGCCTCATTGGTGGAGGCGTGCTGTGTGCACTCGCTGTCTACGTCGACGACCTCGCCGGCCCATTGGGTCGCGGCAGTGAGACGCTGATCGGTTGGTTCATGGGCCTCGGGCGCTTCGCCGTACCGCTGATCCTCATCGCGACCGGCGTCTCGTTGGTCAAGCGTGGTCGTTCCTCTAGCCCTGTTCGCCTCGCGGTGGGCTGGACTGCGATCACCCTCTCGCTGCTTGGTCTGCTGCATCTGCTGCGCGGACCCGACAAAATTTCGGCGAGCGCCGACGATCTCGGCCTCGCCGGCGGTTGGTTCGGTGCGCTCGCAGCTGAGCCGCTCCGGGCAGCGGTTGACGGTCCCGGTGCCGTGGTGATCCTCACCGCCATCTTGACGAGTGGCGGCCTGCTGGTCACCCAGACGTCATTGCGCACGGCGGCCGCGGCGACTGGTGGGTTCCTTTCAACGATACTCCGGCCGCTGGGTCGGGCCGCCCGGTCCGGGATCAGCAGCATCTCGACATTGAGCAGTGACCACGACGAGAGCGGTGAACTGCGCAGTTACGACTCGTCAGGGATGGGCACATCGGGCGATCTTTCCGGCCCAGGTTCGGTTGCCGGCGAGCCGATGACGCTGCAGGCCGGCGCCGAGCTCTATGACTTCGAAGACGACGGTGATGAGTGGAGCGAGGTCGACGAGGCCGCTGGCGGGGTATCCGCAAAGCGCAAACGTGCGGCGAAGAAGCCCAAGGTCAACACCGGATCCAAGCCGGGCGACCTGTCGGTCGATGGTGTACGGGTCGGCAACTGGATCCTCCCACCCAACAAGTTCCTCGAAACTACCGGCGAGCAAAAGATGGACATCCAGGCCATTGAAAAGCGCGGCGAAATGCTGCAAGAGTCGCTCAGCTCGCACAACGTCGAGACCGAACTGATCGGCATGACCGTCGGCCCGACCGTGACTCGGTACGAGCTCGAACTCGGCCCAGGCGTCAAAGTCGCCAAGGTCACGAACTTGCAGAAAGACATCGCCTACGCCATGGCGGCGACCGACGTCCGCATACTGGCCCCGATCCCGGGTCGCTCGGCCATTGGCGTCGAAGTGCCAAACCACCAACGTCAGCTCGTCGTACTTGGTGACCTCATGAGGTCGCTCGAGGCGAAGAAGGCTGATGCGCCGCTCGACGTCGCGATCGGCAAAGACATCACGGGCAAGGCCGTCTTCCTCGATCTCGAATCCACGCCGCACCTGCTCATCGCCGGTGCCACGGGTGCCGGTAAGTCGTCAGGCATTAATTGCATCATCACGTCGCTGCTGATGCGGACGACACCCGACGTGGTGCGTTTGATTCTGATCGACCCCAAACAGGTCGAGATGGGGCAGTACCAGCGTTTACCGCACCTGCTCACGCAGCCGGTCACCAACCCGAAGAAGGCAGCCAACGCACTCGGGTGGGCGGTCAAGGAGATGGAGCGTCGCTACGACGTGCTCTCGGAGGTCGGCTACCGCGATATCGGTGGCTACAACAAGTCCTTCAAGAAAGGCGAGATCGAGCAACCGATGGGCTGGGATCCCGACAGCGCGCCGGTCTACGAGCACATGCCCTACATCGTCATCGTTGTCGACGAACTCAACGACCTGATGATGGTCGCTGCACGCGACGTCGAGGAGTCGATCACCCGCATCGCTCAGAAAGCGCGTGCGGTCGGTATCCATCTCATCGTCGCCACTCAGCGCCCCTCGGTCAACGTCATCACCGGTGTCATCAAGGCAAACATTCCGGCCCGTATGGCGTTTGCCGTGTCGTCGTTGACCGACTCGCGAGTCATCCTCGACCAGCCCGGTGCCGACAAGCTCGTCGGTAAGGGCGACATGCTGTTGCTGCCAGGAAACTCGTCGGTCGCGAACCGTATTCAAGGTGCCTTCATCACCGAGGAAGAGGTCCGCAAGGTGGTTGCTCACTGGCGTGCGCAAGCCCCGGAGACGATTCATTCGACGGCTGTCGAAGACGGCGACGACGCACCGAAGTCCGATGCACATGGATTCGCCGGCAGCGATCATCCCGCACTCGTGCCGCCGCCACTGGGTGCGCCCGGAGCTGCTCCGATGGGGTCGATGGGGTCGATGGATCTCACCTCTGATGCCAACGCCTTCTCCGCCGGCGAAGAAGACGAAGACACCGTCATGATGCGCCAGGCAATGGAACTCATCGTGCGCAGCCAACTCGGGTCGACCTCAATGTTGCAGCGCAAGCTGAAAGTTGGCTTTGCTCGAGCAGGACGCATCATGGACCTCCTCGAAACGCGCGGTGTGGTTGGGCCCAGTGAGGGCTCGAAGGCCCGCTCGGTGCTGATGACGGTCGAAGAGTTCGAACTACTCCAGCAAAACGGCCAGCTCTAGTCGAGACCGCTGCGGTCTGCGAGCATGGGTTCATGGCCCATTCCGTTCTGACGCCGCAGTTGACTGAAATCACCGACGGGTTGCGTTTCCCCGAGGGGCCGATCGCGATGCCTGACGGCTCGGTGATCGTCGTCGAACTGTTTTCCGCTTGCCTCACTCGGGTGTGGCCTGATGGCACCAAGGAACGGGTTGCTGAAACACCGGGCGGTCCAAACGGAGCCGCCATCGGGCCTGACGGCGCGATTTATTTGTGCAACAACGGAGGGTGCTTCACGCCGATCGAACGCAATGGCCGGTTCCAACCGGGCCGCTACGACCCGGAGCGATACCTCGGCGGCAAGATTCAGCGGGTAGATCTGTACGACGGCTCGGTCACCGATCTGTACACCGAGTGTGAGGGACGCCCGCTGCGAGCCCCGAACGATCTGGTGATGGACGGTCACGGCGGATTCTGGTTCACCGATCACGGCATCCGCGACCTCGACGCACGGACGGCTGATCTCACCGCGATCTATCACGCAAAGTGCGATGGTTCGGAGATTACCGAGGCCATTTTCCCGGTCGAGGGTCCGAATGGGATCGGCTTGTCGCCTGCTGGCACGACGCTGTATTGGGCCGAAACGCACACGGGGCGGGTGTTTGAGCGAGAGCTCGAAGAGCCCGGCCGCCTGGCGGCGGGCGGGCGGCCGCGCGTCCTTTACGGGTTGCCCGGCCACCAACTACTCGACTCGCTGGCGGTGGATCACGACGGTTGGGTGTGCGTGGCGACATTGCTCAACGGTGGCATCACTGCGATCTCACCCGACGGAGAGCACACCGAGCACCACTGCACCGGCGACATATTCACGACCAACATTTGTTTCGGTGGTGACGACATGTCGACGGCGTTCGTGACCTTGTCGGGCACGGGTCGGCTGGTCTCGTTCCCATGGCCGCGTCTCGGGCTGCGACTCGCGCACCAGTAACAGTCTTCAGTCGTTTGCGTCGACGAGTTGGTTGGTATGCCACCCGATTTGTCGACGCAAACGTGCACAAACGGATAAAGGTGGGTCCGAATGGGCGTCGGATAGCGTCGGGGCCATGGTGCAGCGGTTTTATATTGAAACACTGGGCTGCCCGAAGAACGATGTCGATTCAGACAAACTTGTCGGCGCACTACTTGCGGACGGCATGGAAGCCACCGACGATGCCGCAGCGGCCGATCTCCTGGTCGTCAACACGTGTGCGTTCATCGATGCGGCGCGACGCGAATCGATCGACACGATCTTGGCGCTCGACGCGCAGCGCCTCAAGGGTTCGAAGCTTGTCGTCACCGGCTGCATGGCCGAGCGCTACGGCGACGAGTTGGCTGCCGAACTGCCGGAAGTCGACCAGGTCGCGGGGTTTGGCATGGCGTTCAACATGCGTCCCGAGCAGCGTGACGGCACCGAAGTCCCCAAACTCAAGCGCGGGCGCAAGCTCATCCCCGTGTCCGAAGCGCCGCTCCCCGACTTCGATCTACTCAACCTACCGCGGCCGAAGTCAGCCGTGCCGTGGGCGTACGTCAAGATCGCCGAAGGCTGCGACCGGTCGTGCGGCTTCTGTGCTATTCCGAGCTTCCGTGGCCCCCAGCGCAGCCGTGACGTGTCGTCGATTCTCGCCGAGGTCGAACAGTTGGCCGCGCGTGAGATCGTGCTCGTGGCTCAGGATCTCGCCTCGTACGGGAAGGACCGTCCGGACGAAATGGGCGCCGGTTCGATCGTGCCACTGATCGACGCGGTGGCTGCACAAGTCGACCGTGTCCGGTTGCTCTATCTGTACCCGAGCGACCTCACCGATGGGCTGATCGACTCGATCTGTAACTCGGGTGTGCCGTATTTCGACCTCTCGCTGCAGCACGTGAGTAAGCCGCTGCTGCGCAAGATGCGCCGCTGGGGGGACGGTCAGCGCTTCCTGAATCGCATTGGCGATATTCGTGAACGCGAACCCGAAGCGGCATTCCGCAGCAACTTCATCGTCGGTTACCCGGGCGAAACCGAAGACGACCACGACCAGATGGTGCGCTTCATTGAAGAGGCACAGCTCGATTGGTGCGGATTCTTTTCCTACAGCGACGAAGATGGCACCTATGCAGCCAACTTGGTAAAAAAGGGTGAGGGTGTCGTGCCCGCCGGGCTGATGCACGAGCGGCTCGCTGAGCTCCGTGAAATGCAGGACGACATCACTGCTGCTCGACGTGACGACCTGATCGGCACCACGATGTCGGTGCTTGTCGATGCCCCGGGCGTGGCTCGTAGTCACCGTGAAGCCCCCGAGATCGATGGCATTATCCACGTCGGTGACGATGTGATGGTGGGTGAGTTTGCCGAGGTCGAGATCGTCGACGCACTGGGGCCTGATCTGGTCGCCGCTGGCGTCGACGTCGCATCGCTCGACATCGAGGAATCGGCAGTTCGGTAGTGGCAACAACGGAAGTAGCGCAGAGCGAAGGCTTGTCGATCGCCAGCTGGGCGAACGCCATCACCACCGGGCGTCTGTTGTTGTCGCCCGTCATGTTCTGGGTGATTCCGAATCACCAACGAGGCGCATGGATCGCATGTGTCTTCTGGTTCGTCTTGTGCTTCAGCGACTTCATCGATGGTTACGTCGCTCGGCGGCGTGGCCCCACGGCAGCGGGTGCATTTCTCGACCCGCTCGCCGACAAGGTGCTTATTCTCGGCGCCATGTTCACGCTGGTCAGTACCGATGTTTTTTGGGTCGTGCCGGTGATCGTCATCGCGGCACGTGAACTCATCATCAGCGTGTACCGGGTTGTGGTGAGCGGCAAGGGCATCAGCGTGCCGGCTTCGAAACTTGCGAAGTACAAGACGTTCGCCCAGCAACTCGCTGTCGGGTTCGTACTCCTGCCATGGACGGCGCTCGACGCCACCTGGTTGTGGACGGGTCTGCTGTGGACGGCCGTCGGGCTTGCCTTGATCAGCGGCGCCCAATACCTGAACCACGCCCGCGCGTCGCAATAGCCCGTTGAGATATGACGTTGAACGTCGTGTCTGCGCCACACTGGTTGGATGCGTTGTGATGTGTTGGCTGTTGGAACCGAGTTGTTGCTCGGCCAGATCATCGATTCGAACTCGGCCTGGATGGGCAGCGAGTTGGCACTTCATGGGATCGACTCGCTCGTACAGGTCAAGGTCGGCGACAATGTTGGCCGGATCGAAGTACAGCTCCGGCGGATGCTCGCTGACGCGGACGCTGTGATCGTGTGCGGCGGGCTTGGCCCGACGCATGACGATCTGACGCGCCGCGCGATCGCCGCCGTGATGGGCGTCGAACTCATTGAAGATCCGGCGCTCGTTGAGGTCATCCGAGCGATGTTCGAGTCGCGGGGACGGGTGATGGCCGAGAGCAACCGGCAGCAGGCAGAGGTGCCGGTCGGCGCATCGATCATTCCGCAGACCCGTGGCACGGCGCCCGGCTTGATCTGTCCGATCACGATTGATGGCGTGGTCAAGGTGGTCTACGCGGTACCTGGTGTCCCACATGAGATGAACGACATGGTCCATCGGGCGATCATCCCTGACCTGCTGGAGCGCAGCGGCGAACGCGCTGTGATTGCCTCGCGGGTTCTGCGCACTTGGGGCGAGAGTGAGAGCGGTTTGAACGAACGTCTCGACGCCATCATCGACCAGCTGGAAACGCTGGACACACCGACGCTCGCGTTTCTGGCGAGTGGTTGGAACGGCCTGAAGGTCCGGCTGACGGCGAAGGGTAAGACTGCTGACGACTGCGTTGCCCAGCTCGATCACTGGGAAGCAGTGGTTCGCGAGGAGATCGACGAGTTCGTGTTCGGAACCAACGAAGACACCATGGAATCCGTCGTCCTTGATCTGTGCCGCCAGCGCGGGTTGACGCTGGCCGTTGCGGAGTCGGTCACTGGCGGGCTCGTGGGCGGGCGCCTCACCGACATCCCAGGGGCGAGCGATGTGTTTGTCGGCGGAATTGTCTGCTACGCCACCTCGGTGAAGCAGCAATTGCTCGGCGTGTCGGACGGCCCGGTGGTCAGCGAGTTGGCCGCACGAGAGATGGCTGCCGGTGTCCGAGAGCGGCTTGGCGCGGACGTCGGGCTTGCGCTTACCGGGGTTGCCGGTCCGGACGAACAGGATGGACAACCCGCTGGGACCCTTTTCGTGGGCATGGTTGGCCCGGGGTTCGAGGAGGTCCGCCTGGTGCGGCTGCCCGGCATTCGCGAGCAGATGCGGCAGTTCTCCGTGATCACCGCGCTGGGGTTTCTGCGCCACCACCTCGACGCCTGATACGACGGGTGCCACAACGTAGGCGTGTGTGATCGCTACGGTCGGTGGTCGAAGGGCGCATGATGACTGACGATTGGAATTCCGACCGAGCCTTTCCGGGCCGAGGCCCAGCGGGTCCACCTCGCCGGTTTCCCTTCAGTGACAGCCAACAACGTCAGCGCAACCTGATCGTCGGGTTGAGTGTCGGGTCAGTTGTTGTTCTGCTCGCCGGGATGATTGCGTTCGTCGCGACTCGAGACAGCGGAACGGCGACGACAGTGCAGTCGTCTGTGCGTCCCGCGTCGGCGTCCGACATGATTGCGGTCGCATCGTCAACGTCGGCACCATCGACAACCATGGTCGAAACCACGTTGCCCCCGTCGACGGTTCCGATTGTTGCGAATGCCGACGCGGGCGCTGATCTCTTGGTGAACCGGGGCGACGAGTTTAGGCTCGTCGCAGCCGACTTGGCCCCGGGTACGCCGAACGCTGCTGTGCGCTGGACACAGATCGAAGGCCCTGATGCAACGGCAGGCGTGGGCAGTCTGCGCGGCGCCGAAGCCGTTGCAATCGCACCGGATGATGTAGCCACGCTGGTCTTCACGCTCGAAGTTGCCGGAACGGACGGCGTGGACACCGATGACGTGGTCGTCCGGGTGTTTGAAGACGCCAGTCGGGCTGCATTCGTCGACGGTGAGCGTGGAATCGATTCGGGGGACGGGACGATGGCGGCGCCGTTCAAGTCGATTGCGGCGGCAGCTACCGCGGCGAGGGGCAGCGATCTCTACGTGCGCAGCGTGGGTATCTATGACGAGTCGGATGCGACGATCGAGTTGGCATCAGGGATGAGCATCTACGGCGGCTTCGACGAGAATTGGAAGCGTGATGCTGATCGGCGTGTGGTGATCATCGGCGACGAGGTGGCGATCGCGGTGTTTGGTGATGCCGAGCGGTGGATCGCGTCGATTGAGCTGAAGAGTGCCGACGTCTCCGGTGAAGGTCCGTCGATCGGCGTTCTGATTTCAGGCGCGCAGGTGGTCAACCTCATTGACAGCCGAGTGGTGTCGGGCCAAGGGGGCGCCGGGGCCCCGGGAGGCAGCGGAGCACTCAGTATTGGGCTCTCAGCCACGGATGTCGATCGGCTGTCGATTGAGCGCAGCACCGTCAATGGCGGCAGCGGTGGCGATGGCGGCATCGCGCCCGACGCCGTTACCGCGGTCGGCGCCGGTGGTGCTGGCGGAGCTGCAAATGGGCGCAACGCCGGAGTGGGTTCGGGCGGTGGCGGTGCAGGTGGCCGTGGTGGTGACACGAGTAACGGTGTCAACGGTGGCAGCGGACAATCGAGTGGCGGCCAAGGCGGAACGAACGGTGCGCCAGACGGTCTGGCGGGGAGTGGCGGAGATGGTGGCGTCGGTGGTGTCGGTGGCGATGGCGGCGACGACCTGGTGTCCGCAGCAGATGAAGAGACGGTCCCCGTCGGCGCTGTCGGCGGCACAGGCGAGCCGGGCATCGCAGGGCGCGGTGGCGGTGGTGGCGGTGGCGGGTTTGGTCCGCTGTTCGTCGTCGGTGGTGGCGGCGGCGGCGCAGGCGCAGGGGGTGCCCCTGGCAGCGGTGGCAGCGGTGGCGGTGGCGGTGGCGGATCTGTCGGCCTTCATGCTGTCGGCGTCGATCGCATTGTGATTTTGGAATCGCTCATCGCAGGTGGCCGCGGCGGTAGCGGTGCTGCCGGAGGCGCCGGAGAACCGGGAGGCGCAGGCGGACCCGGTGGCTCAGGAGCTGTCGGAATCGGTGGCGGCGATGGCGGTGGCGGTGGAGCTGGTGGCGGCGGTGGTGGTGGCGGCGGTGGCGGTGGTGGTGCTGGCGGACCTTCCTACGGCATGTTGACGACTCGCGTCACCGAATTGTTCATCGACTCGACCAGGATCCGTGGTGGCGGTGGTGGTGCAGGTGGTGACGGTGGTGCAGGTGGCAGCGTGGGTGGCGGCGGTGGCGGTGGCAGCGGCCGAACGGGCGGGATCCCCGGTTCGCCGGTTGGGCCCGACGCTGATTTGCAGGGCGATGGTGCATCTGGTGGCTCGTCGTACGGATGGTTTGACGACTCAGGAGCCGATCAGGCGTTCAACGACGCATCGTTCGGAGAGGGCACAGCTGGCTCTGGCGGCGACGGCGCATCCCCTGGCGACGACGGCGCGGTCATCACCTCCAACGTCTGATCAAAGCAGTCGGAGCACGGCGGGCTCGGCGCCACGAATGTCGGGCGATAACGTCTACGTTCTTGCCTCCGTAGCTCAGCCCGGATAGAGCAGCGGGTTTCTACCCCGTCGGTCGCAGGTTCGAATCCTGCCGGAGGCGCCAATCGTCAGGTTCGGGGTTAGCCTCGTCTTTCCGCTATCCGACGACCCAAGAGGTTTTGCGTGAAATTTAAGAAGGGCGAAACCGTCATCTATCCCCAGCACGGCGCATGTGTCGTTCAGGGGACCAAGAAGATGGAGTTCTTCGGCGAGAATCAGGAGTACTTGATCCTGAAGACCGTCATTAACGAAATGACCTTGCGCGTGCCGCTCGACAACACCGATGGGGTGGGCGTGCGTCCGCCTGTGTCGGCTGACGAGCTCGAAGATCTCGTGTCAGTGCTGGCAAAGCCTGATCCGCGTGTGCCCAGCAACTGGAGTCGTCGTTTCAAGAACCACCAGGAAAAGCTGAAGAGCGGCGATGTGTATCAGGTCGCTGAAGTCGTGCGCAATCTGGCTGCCCGAAACCGTGATGCGTCGCTGTCTGCAGCCGAGCGCACCATGTACGAGCGTGCCCGGGTGAACCTGGTGTCAGAGATCTCTCCTGCGTTGAAGGTGTCGGCTGAAGATGCCGAGATCTATCTCGATGACGCGCTCGCGAAGGGCGTGCTCAAAGACGGCGAAGCAGAAACACCCAAAAAGAAGAAGAAGTGAGCTCGGCGGGGCTTGTCCTCGCACGCTTGCTCAGGTGAAGCCGCCCCCGCGATCGTGGGCTGTGTCATCGGGCCGGTGGTCGCCGTGTGTAGTTGTGACCTGAAAGACTCGGGTGCATGAGTGACCAGTCGAAAATCGCATTTCTTGGAACCGGCGTGATGGGCGCACCGATGGCCCGGCACCTCAAGCGGGCAGGGCACGAACTTGTCATCTTCAACCGCACGGGAGCTAAGGCGCTGGCATGGGTCGCACTCAATGGTGGCCAGGCTGCACCGACTCCGGCCGAATGTGTCGACGGTGCCGATTTCGTCATGATGTGCGTCGGAAACGATGACGACGTCCGCGAGGTGGTGTTCGGCGAGACGGGAGCGCTTGGGTCGATGGCTGCAGGGTCGGTCTTGATCGATCACACGACGGCATCGGCCAGCCTGGCACGCGAGTTGGCGGCGGCCTGCGCAGAACGTGGCATCGGGTTCGTCGACGCTCCGGTGTCGGGCGGTCAGGCCGGAGCCGAGAACGGGCAACTGACAGTGATGTGCGGGTGCGACGACGTCGAGACCTACAAACGTGCCGCCGCCGTGATCGCGGCATTTGCCAAGCAATGCGCGTTACTCGGCCCGGCAGGGTCGGGCCAGTTGACCAAGATGGTCAACCAAATCTGTATTGCCGGTGTCGTGCAGGGCCTCGCCGAAGGCTTGAATTTCGCTGAACGGGCGGGGCTCGACATCGCCGAAGTTGTCGGGGTTATCGGCAAGGGCGCAGCCCAGAGCTGGCAGATGGACAACCGAGCCGGCACCATGGCTGACGGCGAGTACGACTTCGGGTTCGCCGTCGAATTGATGCGTAAAGACCTTGGTATTTGCCTTGAGGAAGCCGAACGCAACAGTGCACGGCTCCCGGTGACTGCGGTGATCGATCAGTTCTACAAACAGGTCGTCGCACGTGGCGGGGATCGCTGGGACACGAGCAGCTTGATCGATTTGCTGCGCAACTCCTGAGTTTTAGGAGACCGTGGTGGCGAGGACGTCGACGATGCGATCGACCTGCTCGTCGGTCGTGACGAGCGGCGGGCAGTACGTGATGGTGTCGGTGCCGATGGCCCGAGTGATGACGCCGGCTTCGATCATCGCGTCGCGAATGTGCATCGCGTCTTGATCAGCGCGCAAGCCGACTGCGAACACCGCGCCCTCTCCGCGGACGTGATCGACGCCACCGTCTTCGGCGATTGCGCGGAGCCCACGGTGGAGGCGGTAGCCCATACCTTGACCGGCTCGGAGCAGCTTCTGCTGTTCGATGATCTCGATGTTCTTCAGCCCAGCAGCGCAGGCGGCAGCGTGCCCCGAGTAGGTGTAGCCGTGGCGGAGGATGAAGTCGCGGTCGGCTTCGAGCGCGTCGCGCACCTGCCGGCCCACGATGACGCCGCCGAGGGGTTGATAGCCAGAGGTGACGCCCTTTGCGAACGTGGTGAGGTCAGGCGTGACACCGTAGTGCTCTGCAGCGAACCACGTTCCGAGCCTGCCGAACCCGGTGATCACCTCATCGAAGATCAGAAGGGCGCCGTGCTGGTCGCATAGGCGTCGCGCGTCAGCGAGGTAGCCGTCCGGGGGCGGGAAGACACCGGCTGCCCCCTGGAGCGGTTCGGTGAGCACGGCAGCGATCTCGCCGGACCGCTCGGCCATGAGCCGGGAGAGTGCCTCGATGTCGTCGGCAGGAACCTGCACCACGTCCTCGAGCAGCGTGCCGTAGCCAACCTTGTTGAGTGGGAGGCCTTGGGCGCTGGTGCCGCCGTAGTTGGTGCCGTGGTATCCCCGCTCGCGGGAGATGATCAGCCGGCGTTCGGGGTTCCCATCGAGGGCCTGGGCGAGGCGGGCGAGTTTCATGGCGGAGTCGATTGCTTCGGATCCGGACCCGGTGAAGAACACCCGGGCTTCAGGCATCGGCGTGAGGCTGACGATTTTCTCGGCCAGCGCATCGGCCGGTGCGTTGGTGAACGGGTCGAAGCAAGAGTAGGACGCGATCTGGCGAATCTGAGCGGCGATTGCGTCAGCCATGTCGCCGCGTCCGTGACCGACCTGGCAGTACCACAGGCTTGCCATTGCGTCGATCATCTCGTGCCCGGTGTGGTCCCAGACGAGGGAGCCGCGGCCGTGTGTGATGCTTGGAAAGCGCTCACGTGTCGGTTTCGCGAATGGGTGTAAAAAGGCGCCGGGCATGAGACCATTGTGCCAGTCCGCGACGGTGCTGACCGACTTTGACGTCGCCGCTGTTCGGTCAGTTTCTGGTGCCGTTAGCCTTCGGGGGATGCAGAAGCCTGAAATCACTATTCCCGCCGAAGGTCCGCCAGCGGAGCTCGTCGTCGACGACATCACCGTCGGTGACGGCGACGAGGCTGTTGCGGGCCGTGCGGTCACTGTTCACTATGCAGGCGTCTCCTGGTCGACCGGTGTCGAATTTGATGCCTCCTGGAACCGTATGGAGCCCTTCCAGTTCGGCCTCGGCCAGAGCCAGGTCATCCAGGGCTGGGACGAAGGCGTCCAGGGCATGAAGGTCGGCGGTCGTCGTCGTCTCACCATCCCGCCGCACATGGGCTACGGCGCGGCAGGCGCCGGTGGCGTCATTGCTGGCAACGAGACGCTTGTCTTCGTTGTCGACCTCCTCGGCGTCGGCTGACTCAGGGTTCGAGGACGACCCAGCCGCGACGTTGCAGCTCGGCCGCGAGCTCTTCGACGGGAACATCGCTGAGCGAGGTGGTCGTTGCCGGGGGAGTGCTTGGCCGTTTGGCAGCCGTCTTGCGAGGCGGTGGTTTTGCCGCAGCAGGTTTCGGTGCTCTGGCCGCCGGGGGAGGGCGTGATCCAGGGGGAGGGCCGTCGCCGTGGATTTCGATTTGGAGGCGCTCGATGAACTCGTCGGCTTCTCCACTGGTGAACTTGCCAGCTGCTTGACGTTGGGAGAATCCCATTGGTCCGCGGGCGTCGCGATAGTCGGAGTGTCCGGCGGCTTCGAGGAGCTCAAGGAGCTCGCGAAGCTGCTTGCCGTTCGCTGGTGGACCGGACGACTGACCAAACGCCATGCTGCACTCTTCCACATGGTTGAGCCTCAGCAGCGTGTGGTCGGCCCTGGTGTGGTCGGAATGGTTACGCGATGATCCGAGCGATGGACGAGGCGTACGCCGACGGGTTCCTGACGGAGTTGTTCTACGGGCCGAAGTTCTTGATGCCCACGCTGTTTTTGTCAGATCGCGTCGATCTTGTATTCGACACCGTCGGCAAATGTTTGCTGCCGACTGAGGCGATCAGGTGAACTCGATTGGAGCGGGTGAGGGGAATCGAACCCCTGTAGTCAGGTTGGAAACCTGAGGTTCTACCATTGAACTACACCCGCATGATCAACGGAGCATAGCGGCGTACAGCGCTTCGCCGACCTACTGACCCGCCTACTCGGCGGCAGTGGTGACGTCGGTTAGGTCGTTGAGATGAGGGTTGATGAAGCTGCTCATGCCCAGTCGGAGAATCTGCTCACTGATCGCAAACGTGTCGGCAGGCGAGACCGTGCTGGCCCACTCTGGGTGCGCAACGTTCGCAGCTATTGCCGAGCCAAAAGCACCTTCGATTTCTCTATGATCATGAATAATGGGTGGTGCGATGAGTCGAAGTCGATGAATTGCTGAATAGATGACAAAAGTTTCAGTACGACGAGCTACGGGTGTCCCCGTAAGTTCGGGCACAAAATGACGGCTCGTGCTACCGCTGACCTGCTGATTCGAGTCCGCAAACTGCTGGACAAAGCAGAGGGAACGAGTAACGCTCACGAGGCCGATGCATTTTCTCGGAAAGCAGCAAAAATCATTGCGGCGCACCGGATTGACCCGGCCCGACTCGTCGACATCGACCTCTCTGACGACCTCCGCGTTCGCGAATTCGACCTCGGGAGAGGGGCCTATGTGCGAGCGCGCCTCTCCCTGCTGCAGGCGGTCGCCGAGGTTCATGATGTGCGAGTGGTCTTCGAGTCGCGGCCCAATGGCACGGTTGCTATCGCCGCGGGCTTCCGTAGCGACCTTGACGTTGTCGAGGTGCTCTACAACTCGCTGCACCAGCAGGCAGCGTCACAGATGGCGCGGGAACGCCGAGGGACGCCAGCAGCAACCCAGCGTTTCCGACGTTCGTTCCTGTTCGGGTTTGCCGAGGAGATCAGCCAGACATTGAAAGATACGCAGGCAGTTGCCGCCGACTCATCGAGTTCCGTTGATGATTCTGGACAGCGTGCGCTTGCCGTACTGAGCCGAAACGCTCGGATCGATGACTTTGCAGCGACGGCTTTCGGTCGAGTTCGAACGGCTCGGGCGCCAAGTGCGGCGCACGCAGGCGGTTGGGATGCCGGTTCCGTTGCAGCCAGCCGAGCGGACGTTGGGCGATCGAAGCTTTCGGGTCGACGCGGGATCGGGCGCGGCCACCCGTGAGCGACTCGGATCACAGTGCGCTCTACGCGGCCGAGTTGTCCGCGTTCGACGGTACCGACCTCGAAGACGTGCGATCGTTTGAGCAGGTGCGATCACTGATTGACGCGGTTGCCGCTGACCCCTGGTGGCCGAGCGGGGGAGTGGTCGTTCGAGCGGCCCGGTCGGATGCCCACTCGTCGAGCGCCCGATGCGCCGCCTCGGGTGGAGGGCCGGGAGCGATCCGCCTTGCTGCATCACAGACGACGATCGCCACGGCGGCCCACGAACTCGCGCATGTCTTGGCTGGCCAGGCCCACGGGCATGGAGCGCTGTATCGCCGGGCGTACCTCGACGTGGTGCGGGTAATCACAAACATCGACTCGACCGACCGCCGTCTTGGCCTCCATGTCGACCAGCTCACCGAGGCGTTTAGCGCCGCTGGCCTGGAGGTCGCGCCGCGCCGTTGGCCTGCTCCGCCGGCTGGAACAGGCAGCGCATTTGCGCTCTGACTCTCAGTAGGCTCGCCAGGCCCATCAGGGTGGATACGGGGTGTAGCGCAGCTTGGTTAGCGCGCCTGCTTTGGGAGCAGGAGGCCGGGAGTTCGAATCTCCCCACCCCGACCAATAGACGTAAAGATCTAGCGGGATCGGCAACGAGCCGAATCGGGCGTGCGGGGGACGTTGCGGGGGAACTCAACGCCATTTCTCGAGCCCAGCTTCGTTGAGCGACTTGAGCTTGAGCCGGGCTTGCAGGTCGGAGGGGAGAGGCTCGAGGTGTCTGCCGACTGCAACCACCATGCTCCAGCTACCGGCAGGGGGTATAGCGGCCCCGCCCCCGGGGCAGTGCGGAGGGAGGTCGGGCTGCGCTGGAGATTTGTGAGGTTTCTTGCGAGGTCGTCGGGAACGGTTGTGTTCTGTGCTGCCACGGTGAGTCGGTTGAGTAGGTCCGCTACTGCGTTGCGGGTGTCGGTGCGTTGGTTCGCGATGGCGATAACGCCGATGATTCTGACGACTACAGCCGGGACGAGGGCTTGGATGTCGTAGCGGATAACCAGTCGGATTGCTCGGAGCAACGCACCGCCCGCTCACCTCTCGGTTGTACGAACGACGACGACAGGCACAGGCACTGACGATCGCCGATGAGAGGTCCGCGACCCTTTCGACCTTCGCTCACTCAGCGCGGGTCAGGCGCAGGCGATGCCTAGGGCCACAAAAGCTGCGTTGTACACCCCAACACACGTGACATTGGCACCTGCGGTGACTGGTCCGTCGAGCATGGTGTCAGCCACCTGCGCGATCGACAAAGGGTCGTTGAAAATGCTGTTGGTGGTGCCGGTGATTGACGAGTTCCGAATCGACGGATACGACCCGTCATAGTTGTACACGCCGTAGCTGTTGGTGCCGCCGGTCGCGGTGGCGGTCACATGGGTCTGCCCCCAGTCCGCAAACCGGGTTAACCACGCCCCCAGATCGACCAACGCAACAGTGCCGTTGCCAGTGGGTCCGCTTGAGGTGCCAGCGCAGTCGAGAAATGTCGCACCTCGTGAAATGATGATCTGACAAAACCGTGATATCGTCACCTTGTGCCAGCAAGTCCGATCTACGAGGTAAAAGCGCAGCTCTTTAAGACGCTTGGTCACCCGGCACGGATCCGGATTCTTGAGGTGTTGTCTGACGGCCCCCGTTCGGTGTCTGCTTTGCAGCCCGACGTCGGCATCGAGTCATCGCACCTGTCGCAGCAGTTGGCCGTCTTACGTCGGGCCGGAGTCGTTGAGTCCGAACGTGATGGACCGTCGGTCATCTACGCGATCGCAGACCCACAAATTCTTGATCTGTTGGCGGTTGCCAAGGAGATCTTGACGACCTCACTGACCGGAACTCAAGAACTCCTCAGTGATCTCGATGCAATGTCGTACGAAACAACGTCGGCTGCGTTATAGCCGCACCCGACTCAACCAAAGGAGAATGTAATGCTTGGTGGCCCAGAAGGAATGGTGTTGCTGGTGTTGGTCTTGGTGCTCTTCGGCGGCGCTCAGCTCCCGAAGCTGGCGCGCAACCTTGGGCGTGCCCAGAAGGAGTTCAAGGACGGGCTGGCCGATGCGACGCGCGCCGATCCAGATGCCCTCGCGAAAGAAATCACTGAGACTGTAGCGAAAGACGTCCCAGAGCCTGTGGCGAACGAAGTCACTGAGTCGTCCTGAAGCCCAGGGGCGCTGTTAACAACGGACCGGGCCAAGTCTTCAGATGTGGTGGGATTGGCCCATTGGCTAACTGAACTCAACAACCCGAATTTGCCCGCTGCCAAACCCATTGACAAGGTGCGTTCGACAAAGAGACAATAACTACGGCCATATCGGCCGAGCCAAGAGGAGGCATTGTGACCTGGAACATCGAAGGTACCTATTACGAGAACTGTTCGTGTGACGCGGTGTGCCCATGCACTTGGTCGAACATGACCCAACCAGCCACGAACGACGACTGCCGGGTGGCGCTGCTTTTCGAGGTCGAGAAGGGCGTGATCGAAGGGGTCGACGTGGCCGGAACCACCTGTGTCGTGATCATGCAGACCCCCCGCCAGATGCTCGAAGGCGGCTTCAAGGCCGGCCTTGTCGTCGATGACGGCGCCAGCGACGAGCAAGCCGAGGCGCTGGGCAACGTGTTCAGTGGCGGAGCCGGCGGCCCGATGGCCGGTCTCGCCCCCCTGATCACCGAGTTCGTCGGCATCGAGCGGCTACCGGTATCGGTCAGCCACGAGGGCAAGAACCATCACATCGTGGTCGGCGAAGCGCTCGACTTCAGTCTCGCCATGGAGACCACCCCTGAAGGCGACCCGATCCAGCTCACCAACATCGTGGTCCACCCCGCCGGCCCCACTCTTGCGGTTGCGGTCGCAGGCAACGTGAAGAACTCGGTGTTCGGAATCGACTGGGGCGGGTCAGGCCTGTCGGGGTTCTCCAACGCGTTTGCCTGGACTGACTAGATGACGGCGAGCAGGCTCGCCACCCGTCCCCCGTTCAGCGCCATCACGCTGGCCTTGATCGGCCTCTCGGTAGCGGCGTGGATCGCCACCCTCGCTTGGGCCCGCTCGGCCGGCATGGGCGCCATGCCGGGAACGATGGGCATGAACCTTGTCGCGTTTGTCGTCATGTGGGCATTGATGATGACCGCCATGATGTTGCCCTCAGTCGTCCCGTTCGTTGGCGTTTACCAGCGAACGATCACCGAATCTCGACTGCCCCGCCTCCTTGGGCTCGGGCTCGGCTATCTCGCCGTGTGGGCGGCCGTTGGCGTGGTCGCGTTCGGAATCGCCACCTGGTTCGGTGATCTCGCAGCCGGAAACGCAACCACGGCCCAAGTGGTTGCGGTAGCGACATTCACTCTCGTCGGGGTCTATCAACTCAGCCCTCTCAAGTACCGATGCCTGAGCCACTGCCGGACCCCGATTGGCCACCTCATCCACTACCTCGGATTCACCGGATCGTGGCGAGACGTCCGGGCCGGCCTCAGCCACGGCTGGTTCTGCCTCGGCTGCTGCTGGGCCCTCATGGTGCTCATGGTCGCGTTTGGTGTTATGAACATCCCCGCCATGATCGGCCTCGCCGCCGTCATCGCCATAGAGAAGATCTGGCAGCACGGCGAACGGTTCGCCCGCGTCATCGGCGCAGCTGCGATCGCCTACGCGATCGCCTTGGTCTTCGTGCCGGAGTTGGCTCCGGGGCTCGACCCGGGCGGGTTGATGCCGATGGGCGGCATGTCGATGTAGACCACGAGGCAGACCGGCAACTCTGGGCTGTGTGCTGACGGGAAAGAGCCGCTTGCCGACAAAGCTCCCCAAGTTGGCCCATCTGCCGTGGCGACGTTCGACGCCGATGCCGCGTTCGGCGAGTAGCTCTCCGACATCTCGGCACAACAGGCCGTAGCGGAGGTCCCACCGGACGGCCAACAAGTTCACGTCCGGCGGGAACCGAAATCCAGCGAACGAAACAGAAGCAGTACAGCGACGGCGGGTCATCCGTGCACGCTTCGACCCCTACCCGATCCGTCAACGCAACAGTGCAGCCCGGCTCGGCTATCGCAACTCTTCTTGACAGTCGCTCGCACGGAGGCTGCTGGCCAAGTAGGCGGCGCGATCCACGTCGGAAAGCTCGTCGAGTCGGTCCTCTTCGGTTATCGACACACGGTTGAACCATGCGATGTGGTCCTTCGTGCAGTCGAAGTCGCTGCAGCCGCACGTTGCATCAGCTTGCTGCTCAGCCTCGTCAACCAACGAACCTCCGCTGTCACCCCCACAGCCCGCCGCGAGGAATGCCACCACCACAAATGCTGCTTTGATGTTCACGAACGGAAAAGTAGCAATTTCAGTGGTTTGGCACAACCCATGTCACACCCCTGGCCTACGGTTGCCCTGATCCCCGATCTTCGACCCGGCGAACGGAGCAGGTGTCTCGGTCGTCCAGGCAATCGTCGCAGCCCGTCGCTGAAATCTGATATCTCATTCCCCGATGTGTGGGGAGCCGAGCCGAGCCAGCCAGCCAATCCGCCTGTCAGCCGATAATGCGGTTGATAATCGCGTTGTGACCGCGGATTTTTCCGGGCTTGGCGTCACGGGCCGTCTGCGGGAACGCCCCAACCGACAGGGCAACCGGCTCGGTGCTGTCTGTCGCGTCGAACACCAGGACGTCGCTGCTGTTGGTCAGCGCTCCGGTGTGCAGCGTCCCCCACTTGCCTGCAGGCATGACCCGCACCCCTTTGCCGCCACGATTCTGCGCGGGAAGCTCGCCTGGGTCGCAGCGTTTGCCGAATCCCTTCGTGGTGGTGAGGAGGAGGACGTCACCGATGGCCGGAACGCCCCCGAAGATGACCTCGGCGTCGGTCTTGATGCCGCGCACTCCCGCCGCTGTCCGGCCCATCGGGCGTAAACCGTCAGGAGAAAAACGAATGCCTTGCCCGTCCGACGCGGCGACGAGGATGTGAGCGTTGTCGTCGAACGCTTCGACGGCCACGACGCGGGCTCCGGCGGCCAGTTTGACGATCGAGATGCCGCCCTTGCGATCGCCGCCTTCGCAGTCTTCGGTCGCAATGCGTTTCACCTGGCCGTCAGACATGACAAGGAGCAGGTCAGCAGGCAGGTCAGGCTCGAGCCACCAGCGAATCGGTTCACCCGCCAGGCCTGGCAGCACGCTGGGGGCAGCGGTTGGTTTCTCGCCGACGCTGGCTACCAGAGTGCGGAACAGATGGCCGCTGTCGGTCAGAGCAACGAGCGTCGTTGCGGTCGTCGTGCTAAACGTGTGCAGCGGGACCAGTTTTGGTTTGGCTTTCGAGGCCTGTCCGATTGCTTGCATCCATCCGGAAGCATCGATGTACAGCGTCGTTGGGACGTCGAGGACCATCTGGGCCTTTGAGACCTTCGGAGCGCTCTCGGTGGCGATCGTCGTGACCCGCTTAGGGAGGTCGTTGAACGCATCCATTGTCTCGATCAACTCGCGCGCCACTTGCGTGCGCTGGCGAGTCTCCGACGACAGCAGCCGCTCGAGTTTCGCCTGCTCGACTTCGAGAGCAGTTGCTTCGGTCTGAAACTCGATGACGGCGTCCTCGGTGAGCTGGCCGAGGTTCAGGTCGAGAACGGCGTTGGCCTGAGCCTCATCGATCGAGAACCGTTCGATCAAGCGCTCACGGGCAATGGGTCGAGTCTTCGACGTGCGGACGATCCTGATGGTCTCATCAATGTCGACGAGGACGGCGAGGAACCCCCGAAGCCGGTGGAGGCGCTCTGCGATCTTCGACAACCGATATTCGGAGCGGGACACGACAACACGAATGCGATGTGCGATCCAGGCCTGCAGGGCGCTTCGCAGGTTGTAGAGCCGGACGGTGTTGTTCTCGTCCAGGAAATGCATCTGGACTTTGTTGGTGACTTGAAGGTTCGTGAATCGGAGCAGCCCAGGGGTAATCATGTCGGCGTTCACGCCGACGGCGAGCTCCACCGAAATACGCGTCTGGCCATTTGACGATTCGTCGTTGAACGCGGTGATCCCAGCGAGGTCGCCGTTGTCGAGTGCGTCTCCAACCTGCGCGATGAACTTCTCGACGGACCCGAGGGTCGTGTCGGCGTACGGCAGCGAGGTGATGATGATCTGTTGACGACTGCGGCCGACAGGCTCGACGATCCACGCTCCGCGGACCACGACACGGCCTTGGCCGGAGCGGTAGATGTCGTTGAGTTCGTCGCCGTTAGTGACGGTGCACTCGGACGGGAACGACGGGCCGGGTAGCACGGTCATGAGTTCGTCGTTGCTGGCCGACTTGCGGTCGAGGAGCATCAACGCTGCTTGGCACACTTCGCGGGGGTCGTGCGGTGGCAAGTACGACGACAGGCCGACGGCAATCCCGTTGGCCCCGTTGACGAGCAAGTTGGGATAGGAGGCGGGCAGCACGGTCGGCTCAATGGTTGAGCCTTCGTAGTTTTCGACCATGGGGACGACGCCTTGGTCGACCTCGTTGAGCAACATGACGCCGAACTGCCCGAGCCGGGTTTCGGTATAGCGCGGAGCGGCGGGCGAGAAGTCAGGTGAACCGACGTTGCCATGGAAATCCAGGAGGGGCACGAGGTTCGAGAACGGTTGCGCGAGGCGCGCGAGGGCATCAGCGATCGAGGCGTCGCCGTGCGGGTGGAACAACGCCATCGTGTCACCGACAACGCGGGCGGTCTTGACGAATGGCCGATCGGGTGTGAGCCTCTGGGTCCACATGTCCCACAGGATCCGGCGATGAACTGGCTTCAGCCCGTCGGCGGCGGCAGGGATTGCCCGATCTTCGACGACTGCTCGCGCATAGGCGAAGTAGTCGCGATTGAGTTGGTCCCCAGCCGACAGTTCGATGATCGTCTCGGTGAACTTGACGGCAGCGGCGGTCTTCTTGCGGGCCATCAGTTGGTTCCTCCAACGGTCAGGGATTCGCCGGATCGGTCGAGATACCACGCCTTGCGAAGTTCGGACTTCGGGCCGAAGAGGCGCTCGGCGAGGCGGGCAAGGTTGGTGGGGTCCTCGATGTTGACGATGCCGATCTTGCGGTCGGTTCCCATCACGGAGCGGAGTTCATCGGCATCCATCTCACCGAGACCTTTCAAGCGCCCCATGTGGGCCCTGTGGGTGGGATTGTCGGCTCGCCACACGCGCATTGCAGCATCGTCTTCGAGGTAGATCCGCTCGCCCCGATGAACGGTTGTCCAGAGCGGCGGTAGCGCGTAGAACAACCTGCCGGACTCAACGAGGCCCGGGCACCAGGTGTAGAGGAACGCCAGGATGAGTGCGCGGATATGGAGTCCGTCGTCGTCGGCGTCGGCGAGCACGACGAGACGGTCGTAGCGGAGCTTGTCGAGGTCGAAATCGTCGCCGATCCCGCAACCCATCGACAAAATGAGGTCGGCCATCGTCTTCACGACTCGGCTGATCGACTCGCGGTACGAGTTCAACGGCTTGCCGCGCAACGGCAAGATCGCTTGGAACGAGGGGTCGCGGGCGTCGATTGCGGTACCGCCTGCGGACTCACCCTCGACAATGAGGAGCTCGGTGGGCCTGTCGGTTTTGAATGTGCAGTCGCGCAGTTTTGCTGGCAGGCCGTTACGCGACTTGGTGCCTTTGCTGAGCAGGGCGCGTACGGCTGCCTGTTCGGCATTCGACTTGGTTCGGGATCGCATCGATGAGATGGCGAGGTCGACGATTTTCTTCGCCGGCTCCGGATTTTCTTCGAGCCAACGGGCCATGGCGGGCATGACGATTGCCCGTGTTCGAGACGTGGCCTCGGGGTTCATCAGCTTCGACTTCGAGTTTCCGGCGAACTGAGGACCGGGCAGCATGATGGAGGCGACCATGAGGCCGGCGGCGAAGATGTCTCGGGTAGTCGGTTGCGACTCTTTGTCTTTCAACATGTCGCGGTCGCCGATGTATTTCTGGACCGATTCGGTGACAGCGGTTCGGAACCCGTTGATGTGCGTGCCGCCCTCGGGTGTTGCGACGCCGTTTGCGAAACCGATGCTCGTGTCGCGACCATCGATGGTCCACGCAATCGCAGCATCAATGGTGATGTCGCCGTCGTCGCCTTGGAATGACACGACTGGCACGACGAGGCCGGTGTCGGCGGTCATCTCGGTCACGAGGTCGGCAACGCCACCGTTTGAGCACCACTCGGAGAGTTCTTTGGCTCCGTTGCGGTTGTCGATGACGGCGAACGTGACGCCCGGATGAATGAAGCTCTTGTGGCGGAATCGGTCGGCGATGATGCGCAGTGACCATTGAGGTTTGTCGAATGCGACGCCGTGATCGTCATGGAACAGATCGAGGTCGGGCCAGAACCTGATCATGGTGCCGGTGTCGCCCTTTGCGCACTTGCGGACAATATGAATTGGTTCAGTTGCAACGCCGGGTTCGTCCTCGCCCTTGCGGCTTTTTTTCGTACCGAGCACGAGGCGGTGGACGTTGCCTTCTCGACGGACCTCAGCGGCAATTTTGCTGGACAGCGCGGTGACGACGGATGCGCCCACACCGTGGAGGCCACCGGAGACCTTGTAGCTGTCGGAGTCGAACTTTCCGCCAGCGTTGGTCTCGCACAGCACCACTTCAAGCGCTGATCGACCTTTGTGGGGGCCGTCTTTCATGTTCCCGACTGGGACGCCTCGACCGTTGTCGTGGACGGAGACCGAGCCGTCGCGGTGCAGCGTGGCTTCGATGCGGTCGCCGTGCCCGGCCATTGCTTCGTCGACAGAGTTGTCGACGATCTCCCAGATGAGATGGTGGAGCCCGGTGACTCCAACGCCAGCAGAACCCAGGTACATGAGGGGCCTTGCCCTGACATGGCCGAGGCCACTGAGGGCTTGAATCTGGTCTGCTTCGTATGTGTTGTTGGCGTTCATTTCACTGGGGAGAGTACGAGCCAGCTGCTCGTCCCGGAACGATGGTGCCCAAGTGATTTACGAACAACGACTCGGCGCAGGGATGGTGGGGCCACCTCGAAGAGTGACCCCACCTGGCTCATCGTTTTTGGGCGCTGGCTCAACGGCGGTCCTGCAGCGGAGTCGAGGGGCCCAAACCCGTACGATTCCCGTCATGACGGAGCGCAGCGAGTGGACCAGAATCATCGAAGAAGACCCGGAACACTCGCAGCGATACATCCAGCGATTTCGTGGCCTTGCCGCGGAGGGGTTTGATCTCGGGGGTGAGGCGCGGCTTGTCGATGCGATGGCCGGGCGCGGCTCCCGCATCCTCGACGCTGGCTGCGGCCCTGGCCGCGTTGGTGCCATCTTGTTTGACCGTGGACACGACGTTGTCGGCGTCGATGGTGACCCGGAATTAATCGCAGCGGCTGAGGAGGACCACCCCGGGCCGGCTTGGCTCGTCGGCGATCTTGCAGAACTCGACCTCACAGCGAGTGGGATCAGTGAGCCTTTCGACGTGATTGTGTGTGCCGGCAACGTGATGGCCTTTCTCGCAGCGAGCACCCGACGCGTCGTTCTCGAACGGCTCCGAATGCATCTCTCGGACGACGGTCGCCTTGTGACCGGTTTTGGAGCCGGACGCGGCTACGAATTCGACAGCTTCTTCGAGGATGCTGAAGCAGCAGAACTCCGGATCGATCTCCGTGCTTCGTCCTGGGACCTGCGCAGCCTGCGCGAAGATTCCGATTTCCTCGTGGCAGTACTTTCACGAATCTGACGACGACCGGGGGGAGCGAGGACGGCTGACAATCCGGGTCCCTGTCGAGGTCGAACTCACGCTGAATCCGTCAGCTCGCCCGAGCGCCAACGTTTGCTGCGTCTTCTGGCGCGTCATGGCCGTCGCAACGAGTTTGCCCTACATATCGCCTGCGTAGTACGGGACGTTGGTCTTTGTCCACACAATGGCGCCAGCTCGACGGAGTAGCCGCATAACGTCAGCGTTGACTGCGGGATTCATTTGTTCGATGTTGCTCGGCATCCCATCGAGCAACTCCATACTCGACACCTCGCGCCGCTGCAGCGCGATGAGGAGTTGCATGGTGGTCGCTGTTGACAAGTCAAGCGAGGACACGTCGCCGACAGCAATGATCGGTTCGGCCCCGGGTGGACATCGCAGCACCGTGGGGCCGGAGCCGGACGAGCATTGGATGCGCCGTTGCGACCGAGGTGTGCGTCTGTTGAACTAAAATTTTTGCATGAGGTTGTGCGGGGCCTGGGATGGTTATAGATTCGTTCTTCGCTCCATGGAGGCA
>ERZ889217.9-NODE-9-length-120942-cov-11.449999_pt1 | contig 120942 bp, 106 predicted proteins | sample MGYA00521098_ERZ889217 | MGnify/ENA primary metagenome ERZ889217 (study PRJEB32303, sample SAMEA104408613) | aquatic metagenome | biome: Brackish water; feature: Pelagic; material: water | place: Baltic Sea | collected 2014-06-10T22:04:00 | depth 2,362 m ... | reverse complement strand
TGGCGGAGAGGGTGGGATTCGAACCCACGGGACCTTGCGGACCTCCGGTTTTCAAGACCGGCGCATTAGACCACTCTGCCACCTCTCCTTGAGATTCAGAACTAATGCACCCCAGAGATCGGGGCGGCAAACCGAAATTGTAAATTTTATCGTAGGGCTTCGATGGCCTGTTCGATGTCGACGGCCGTGACGGAGTCTGAAACGAAGGCGTCACCGAGATTTCGAAGGAGAACGAATCGAATCGCGCCGGCGTGGAATTTTTTATCTTTTCGGAGCGCGGCGAGGATGGAGCCTGTCGAAATGTCGGCGGGGAGGTTTTGGGGAAGGTTGTGACGGGCGAGAGCGGCGAGGATTTGGTCCGCAGCGGATTGCGGGAGGCCGGATTTTTTGAGCGAAAGGCGACAGGCGGCGATGAGGCCAAGACAAATGGCTTCGCCGTGGAGGAGGCGTCCGTATCCGGCGGCATTTTCGATTCCGTGGCCGATCGTGTGGCCGAAGTTCAAAAGCGCGCGGACGCCTTTGGTCTCGAACTCATCCTCGGCGACGATGGCGGCTTTGATCGCGACATTACGGGCGATGAGCGGGGCGATGTTGTCGAGGCTGTCGTCGGCTGCGAGCATTTGGGGATCGCGGATGGCGGCGTGTTTAATGATTTCAGCGAAACCTTCGTGAAACTCGCGCGGCGGCAGGGTGCGGAGCGTTTCGGTATCGGCAATAACGAGGCGCGGTTGGTGGAAAGCTCCGATAAGATTTTTGCCGCCGGGGGCGTTGATTCCGGTCTTGCCGCCGACGGAACTATCGACCTGCGCGACGATGGTGGTGGGAATTTGAATGCAGGGAATGCCGCGGTAGTAAATGGCGGCAGCAAATCCCGCGAGGTCGCCGACCACGCCGCCGCCGAGAGCCACGAGCATGGAGGATCGGTCGAGCCCAGCCGCGATCATGGCGTCGCAGATTTTCGCGGCTTGCTCGAAGGATTTGGAGGATTCCCCAGCAGGGACCGTGATGCGAATGGGTTCGAACCCTGCTTGACGAAGAGAGGTCTCGACGGCCTCGGCGTGGAGGGGACCAACATTCGAGTCGGTGACAAGGGCGCAACGCGAGGGCTTCAGGAATTCGGCGATCCGGGCACCGCAATTCCTCATCAATCCGGGCCCAACGATCACCTGGTAGGGTGATCGGGCGAGTGGGACTTCGACTTCGATCGGAGTGCGAGTGGTGCGGCCGGCAAACATGGGATCATTTCAATAAAGGCGGGAGGCTCGGGCAAAAGAAGATTTTTCCTTTGACCAGCGAGTGGCTAGTGTCCCGCGCCTATGTTGAAAACCGGAATCGTCGGACTGCCGAATGTCGGAAAGTCCACCCTCTTCAATGCCGTCACTCGCACCCGCAAGGCGCAGGCGGCGAATTTCCCGTTCTGCACGATCGAGCCCAATGTCGGCATCGTGAATGTGCCCGATGACCGGTTGGCCAAGCTGGCTGCGATGTCGAAGTCGGAAAAAATCCTGCCCGCCGCAATCGAGTTTGTGGATATCGCCGGATTGGTCGCTGGCGCGAGCGAGGGTGAGGGCCTCGGAAATCAGTTCCTGAGCCACATCCGGGAGGTCGATGCCATCATTCAGGTCGTGCGTTGTTTTGAGAGTTCGGACATCCACCATGTCGCGGGAACGGTGGATCCGGTGCGCGACATCGAGGTGATTAACACAGAACTCATTCTCGCCGACTTGGCCTCGGTAAAAAAACGCGCCGAGCGAAACCAGAAGGCCGCCCGCAGTGGAGACAAGGCCGCCAAAGCCGAAGTCGCCCTGGCGGAAAAACTCATACCCCATCTCGACTCCGGCAAGCCCGCGCTCACTCTCGAACTCGCCGATTCCGAAAAAGAAATCCTGCGCGGGTTTTTCCTGCTGACCTCCAAGCCCACGCTCTTCGCCTGCAATGTCGGCGAAAACGATCTCGCGAATCTCGACGGCGACGCATCTGCTGCGAAACATGTCCGCGCCGTTCGCCAATACGCCGCCGAGCATCTCGGCTGCGGCGCCGTGGTGATTAGCGCACAGATCGAAAGCGAACTCGCTGACCTTCCGCCGGAAGAGGCGAAGGAGTTTTTGGCTGGCCTGGGCGTCGAGGACAGCGGCGTGGGCTTGCTCATCCGCGCCGCCTACCATCTCCTTGGCCTTCGCACCTACCTCACGACTGGACCGAAGGAAACCCGCGCTTGGACGATCCACGCGGGCGACAAGGCTCCGGCTGCGGCGGGCGTGATCCACAGCGATTTCGAGCGGGGATTTATTGCCGCGCAGATTGTCTCCTTCGAGGATTTGATGAATTACGGTTCGGAGGCAAAAGCTCGCGAGGTCGGCAAACTCCGCCTCGAAGGCAAAGAGTATGTCGTCCAAGACGGGGATGTGATCGAGTTTCGCTTCAATGTTTAAATAATCTGCCAATTCGGCATCTCGCAATAGCTTCACCCCCTCGCGAAAATCATTGAAAAGCAAAACGAGATATTGCAAGGAAGGTCGTTTTGCCCCAGTGTCCCCAACTCCACAAATCCCGGTATGGACAACGATCAATCGAACCCCAACAACGAAGTAATGAACGGCGACGAAGCGGCAGCATTTCTCCAAATGCCGAAATCGACGCTCTTGAAGCTCAGCAGCGAAGGGCAACTGCCTGGATTGAAGGTGGGCCGGAATTGGAGATTCAACCGCACCGCCCTCGAAAAATGGAAAAGCGACAGGGCCGGATCCGAAGTCGATTTCACTGAGGAATCCGAAGTGGTCGGGGAACCAACTCCGTTGGATTTCGCCGACAACCTTACGGAAGCCGAGGCCTCGGCGGGCAAAAAAATCAAGGAAGTGGTTGGGTCTGTGGGCGAGGATGATTTTGAAGATACGGGTGATGTCGTCGAACTCGACAATCTCTCCGAGGGAGTGGGAGAGGTGCACGAAATCGAGGAACCGGCCAAAAAGTCAGCTCGCCGCGGACGCTCGTCCTCCGCCCTCGATCTCATGGCGCAAATTTCCGATAAGTCCCCTGGCCGCCGTGGAGCCAAGACCACCCGCGCGAAAACCGCGCCAGCCATTGCCCCCCGATCCAAACCCTCCCCGGAACCCATTCCGCACGCTCCGAAACGCGACTCCCGCATCGATGACGGGGCCGTCGAGGTGTCCCGCCCCTACAATCGTCAAGCCGCTGCGGCCCCTGTGCCAAGGGCTCCCGAACGCCGCCCCGCTGGTGGCGGAGGCATCGGTGTGCTCAAAAAATTGGTTTATTGGGTGGTCGTTCTTGTCGTCCTCGGCCTCGCCGGCGTGGGCGTGAAGAGCATGCTGATTCCGATTTCCACCCTTCCCATTCTAACCTCTCCCGATGAGGCCGCCATGGCAGAGGCAGCCGCCTTGCCGGAATTCCAAGTGGTTTACCGCCATAACGAGGAGGAATCCCTCAAAGAGGACAAACTCGCCGTTCCGACCCCTCCCCCAGCCGCTCCTGCTCCTGAGGCAGCTGCTCCTCTCACCTCCTCAGCGCCTGTGGATACCGTGGCTCTGCAAGCCCCGCCGGCACCTCAGCAAGCCCCACAAGCTCCAGCTGCCACTCAGGAAGGCACGCAACAACCAGCCGTCCCCATCGCCACCGCGCCTCCCGTCAGCCGCAGCCTCGAGGCGATCAACCGACTCCTGCCCGCGCTCTTCAACCTTTCGGGCGCCACCGTCAACAGCAACAACAACGAAATTCGCATCACTTTCCAAGAAGGCGTCTTCTCGTCTGGAATTTCGGTCAACGATTTTGGAAAAGCCCAGCTCTCTCGTGTTGCAGAATTCCTGAAAGTCAACGCACCCGATTTCTGGGTGATCATCGAGGGCCAAACGGATAGCAAACCCGTCCGCTCGAACTCCCCATTCCGCGATAACTACACTCTCGGCCTTCGCCGCGCCGTTGCGGCGACCGAGGTCATGCGATCCGAGGCCCAGTTCCCGAATGACCGCCTCCTCGCGAGTTCCTCTGGCGGGCTCCCTCCTCCGTTCCCGGAAGACCAATCCGGATCAGCCGCTCGGAACCGCACCGTCATTCTGCGTCTCGTTCCAAGGATTCTGGAATAATTCCTGGGGACGCAGGCAAGAAATCTGCGCCTCATTTCATAAATCCAAACGCGAACAGCGCCAGGGATTACTTTTTGATTTTGAGCCTCAGGAAGGTCGGGACATCCAAATCCTCACCTTCGACAATCGTCGGCTCGCTTCTTTCGAAGCGCCCCCGGGCAATCGGTTCGAGCGGGAGGAAATCCTGTTTCACCTTTTGAGTTTTAGTCGTCGGGCTCGCGACTTCCGGATCCGCAACCATCTTGTCCTCGACTGGAGGAGCGGGAGCCGCAGGGGGCGGCGTGGAAATCGACGGCATGGCCACCGAGGGCGCGGGGGCGGATTTCCGTTCCTCCACTCCGGTGCGGCCAATGATCGTCACAATGAGCGGTGCAGAGTCATCCCCAGCCGAGCTAACCCCTAGGCAAAGGTGTGCCGAAGCCGAGGTGTTTTTTGAGATTTCCCTCATGACGGCGGCCACTTCGGCGAATGTCAGGGAGGCAGGACCTGAGAGATGGACTAGGATTTTCCCGGCTTCTTGAAGCAGGCGGCCGCGATCGAGCAAGGGGCTGCGAAGAGCCTGCTCCAAAGATTCGTGGGCTCGGTTCCCGCCCTCCGATTCGCCACAACCGAAAAGGCATCCGCCCGCACCAGCACGCAAAACAGAAAGAAGGTCGTTCACGGCAATCGGCAGCGGTCCGGGGTTGCCAAGCATTCGAACGATCCCGCCGATGGCTTGGAAAAGAAGTCCGTCACAAGCCGCAAAAGTTTCAGAAACATCCGCGCGCGGCTCGACAAGTTCGGCCATGCGGTCGTTCTCAAAGTGAATCAAGGCGTCCACATGCCGCTGCAATTCCGCCAGCGATTCCACAGCCTGTTGCGATCGGCGACGGCCTTCGAATTGGAATGGTGAGGTAACAACGGCCACTACGAGAGCCCCCTTCTCCTTGGCCATTTTGGCCAGCAACGGAGTCACCGCGCTGCCAGTGCCGCCCCCAAGTCCAGCGCAAAGGATCACAACATCCGACCCCGAAACCGCCTCTTGCAATTCGCCGAGGGATTCCTTCGCCGCGTCAATCGCACGCTCCGGGTCACCTCCGGCGCCAAGGCCGTGGGTTGTCATCGGCCCAAGAACCAGTTTTTTAGAAGCTACGGATGCGGTGAGCGACTGCTGGTCGGAGTTCAATGCGATCGTGCGGATCGGGAGAGCGGCACGCATCGCAAGTCGATCGGTGATGTTCACCCCGGCGTTTCCGATGCCGATCAAAGAGATCGCAGCTTCTTTGGCGGGTTCCTCGTGGTGTGGATAGGGGCTCATAATCCGAGGTTGAAATTCAGGAGTTTTTTGAATTTCGACATGATGGTTTCCTCTGGCATGTCGGCATTCACGGCTTGAGCGTATTTGACGAGGCCGATGCAGGTCGAAAGCTGTGGATTCTCAAATGCCGAAGTCGGCCCCGAAACCGAGTGGGCATGGACAAGGGTGACGGGCGAATCGAAAATCATCTCAGCCACCTCGCGGACTCCGCGGAGCATGCTGCATCCCCCGGTGAGAAGAATTCCCGATCCGAGCAGGTGCTCTGGAACGACTTCATGAATCCGTTTTTTTAGAATCTTAAAAAGCTCATTCACCCGCGCATTGATGATCATGTTCAGCAATTCGCGGTCGACTTCCTTGCCGGAAAATCCGGTGTCGTTTCGAAGCGTGATTTTTTCTCCGGGGGGATGACCGCCGACCATGGCAGAGCCCTCCTCGATCTTCAGTTTCTCGGCGCGAGTGATTGGGATGCGCAGGCCGATGCAAAGATCATTCGTGATGTGGTCGCCGCCGATCGCGATCGCTCCGCTGTGGCGAACGACTCCATCGTGATAGACGATGTAATCAGTGACTCCCCCTCCGATATCGATCACCACGGCGCCGGCTTGTTTCTGGGAATCGCTGAGGACGACCTGGGCCGAGGCGACCGAATTCACCACCACATCGTCCACATCGATATCAAATTCCTTAACACAACGGATCGTGTTTTGAATCCGGGTCATCACTCCGTGAATAATGTGGTAATCAGCCTCCAGCTTGGTGCCGAGCATTCCGAGGGGATCGATCACACCCTCCTGACCATCCACATAATATCGCTGGATGATCGAATGCAGGATCACATTTTCCTTCGGGATCGAGATCTCCTTGGCCTTGTATTCGACATCGCCGATTTCTTTTTCGGTGATTTCACTTTCCTCCGCCAAAGAGCTTGAGCTCCGATTATTGAAACTTTGAAGATGGCTCCCCGTGATTGCGAGCCAGACGCTTTTGATTTCCTGATCGCTACGCTCTTCCGCATCGGCGAGTGCGTCGTGCACGCATTTCGAAGCATTTTGAAAATCGACCATTTCCCCTTTGCGAACGCCTCGCGAGGGGCTTTCGCCAACACCGAGCAGGCGAATCTCGCCATCACGCCCGCATTCGGCCACCACGGCGCAAACCTTTGTGGTTCCGATTTCCAGACCGACATGGATTTTTTCCTTGGCCATCAGTTTTTCCGTTTGGTTTTTGAAATCGTCTCACTTTTTTTGCTCACACTGGGCGGCAAAGCAGCCATGACAAATTTGACTGGGGTGTTTTTCGTCACCATGAGATTCACCGAATCCAGCTCGCGACCCGTATCGCGGCAATGCTCGAGAAGGCGGTGGAGCTTGTCGATTTGCTGGTGAAAATCCGAGCGCCCGAATTTTACGCGCGCATTCTGATCCGTCAGCGCATCGATGCAGTAGCCCTTGGAAATATTCAGCGAACGAATCCGGACCAAAGAATCGGGGCGGGCGGAGGCTTCATCCAGGAGCGCGATCGCTTTTTTCAAGTCGTTACTCTGGAGCGGTTTCCCCTCGTAAATATCTTCAGGATTCACTCCATAAATCACGGGCAAGCTATGAAATTCCTGGGGAATCAAACGGGGCTTCATCAGGTAACCCGGGGCGTCCACAAGAAGCATCGTCGAGACATCGTAGGCTGCGGAGGGATCGTTCGATGACGAAACCCATGAAACCGGCACGCGAGATTTCAAAACGACGCGCATGCGGTCCGGCAGAACGCGCTCGATCGTGACATCAGCCACCATTGGAATCGTTCGAAGATGGCGGTCGGCTTTGCTGATATTGAGTTTGAAGATGTTCTTCCCCTCCAAAATTCCAGTTTCCTCACGGAGGTCTTCGGGCGTCATGATTCCGTCCAATTCCAGGTCCAACTCCGCAACATTGTAGGCTGGGTTGGAGAAGAAAAATTTGTCGAGCGTTCGACTGATTCCGAACCAAGCCAGACCGCAAAACAGCGTGAGGCCGATCACGACCATGGAAAACGATGTGAGTAACTGTTGGCGTTTCCGCTTCGCCGTCGCAGCCCTCATTTTGACATTCAACATCCGCTGCCCGCGTGCAGTGCGGCGGCCCGAAGATGTTTTGAGAAGGCGGGTCCTCATGGGCGTCGTTTTACGGATAGTGAAAGCTCGGCAATCTCTTCGCATAGCGATGCGAAATCGAGCCCCAACACGCCGGCGGCTTTGGGTAAAAGACTGGTCTCCGTCATGCCTGGAATCGTGTTGACCTCCAGGACGAACGGCTTGTTTGCGGCATCGAGTAACACATCGACGCGGGAATACACTTCGAGTCCAAGCGATCGATGCGCCGCCAAGGCTGCGGCTTGGATGGAGTGAGTGGTCGCTTCATCGAGGCGGGCCGGGCAGAAATAGTCCGAGTTGCCCTTCGTGTATTTGTTCTCGTAGCTGTAAAAATCAACCTTGGGCACGATTTCGACGACGGGAAGCGCGACCCCGCCCACGATGCCGACCGTCAATTCCCTGCCATTCACAAACTCCTCGATGAGCACTTCGCTGTCGCGTGCGAAGCAGTCCTCTAGAGCGGCATCGAGTTCCTCGGGTTTCAGAACGATATGAACACCAACGCTGGATCCCTCGCGGGGAGGTTTTGCCACGAGCGGGAGAGGAATGGAGGGCTTTTCGCCACGCCCAAGGATTTCCCAACGAGCATTTGGCACGCTGGCTTCATCGAATTTCCGTTTGCTGGCGATTTTATCGAAAGCCAATCGGCTGCCAGCTTCCCCCTCGCCGGTGTAGGGAACCCCAAGATTGTCGAGGATCGCCTGCAACTCGCCATCCTCGCCAAATGTCCCGTGGATCATGTTGAACGCGAGATCGGTCTTTTCAGGGATCGAGAAATTCCGTCCCGCAACATCGATTTCCACGACCTCCGCGCCGAGTTGGCGGAGTGCTCTGGCCACTGCCGCGCCGGAGTTGAGCGAGACGGGGCGTTCCTTGCCCGGGCCGCCCATGAGAAGAGCGACCTTCTTACCTCGCAAGATTCCGGAATGTTTTTGATTCATAAATCGACCCCTGTGATTTGGACCTCGGTTTCGAGGGTGATGCCGCGTTTTTCTTTGGCGGTTTTTTGGATTTCACCAATGAGGGCAAGGATGTCCGAGGCGCTCGCTCCCCCGTCGTTGACAATGAAATTTCCGTGGACTTCAGACACACGGGCCGCACCGACGGCATGGTTTTTCAAGCCCAGTTCCTCGATGAGGCGTCCAGCCGGAATTTCTGCGGGGTTTTTGAAAATGCATCCCGCACTCGCGGCCACGGGCTGGCTGGAACGCCGTTTGGCGACGGACGCGGCGATCGCGGAATCGATCTCCCCTGCCGTCCCAGGCTGACCGCGCAGCACGGCGGAGAGGGCGAAGTTTTGACGAAGCATGGGAACATTCCGGTAGTGGACTTCGATCTCGGCAGGGGTCTTGGTAAAAATATTTCCGTCCTGATCGCAGAAGCGGATGCGAACCACTTGATCGAAGGTCTGAATGCCCATCGCGCCGGCATTCATTCGGAGTCCGCCGCCGAGGTTGCCCGGGATGCCCTCCATCCACTCAAAGCCAGCGATCCCAGCCGTGCGGGCGAGTCCGGTGAGTTGTTTGAATTTCACTCCCACTCCGGCGGAAATTTCCATGCCTTGGATTTCGTGATGAGCGAACTCGCCTCGGGCAAGATGGACCACCACGCCGGGAATTCCCCCGTCGCGCACGAGGAGATTCGACCCACGGCCCATGACCATTAATGGGATGTTTTCGTCGAAACAAAACCTCACGAGGTCGGCAAACCCCTCCTCGGTTTCAGGCTCCGCCCAAAATTGCGCGGGGCCTCCGACACGCATCGTCGTGTGTTTGGAAAGCGGTTCGTAAAGTTTGATGCGCCCCACCCCCATGATGCCCTGCAATTGGTCGCGTTTTTTCAAATCATCGACCAAGCGGGCCCCCGCCTCGTGGATATTCCCCGCGCCGAGACTTAAGACGAGATCGCCCTCTTCAAGAACAGCTCCAGCGGCCTCGTGCATTTTTGAAACACTGGGAACCGAATGCGCCGAGGAATGCCCGCTGGCGATCGCTGAATCAACGAGGGTCTGCCCGGTAATCCCAAGAATGGGCAACTCGCTGGCCGGGTAGATGTCGGAAATAAAAACATGATCGGCTTTTTGAAACGCCATTCCGAATTGATCCTTGAATGCCTGCGTCCGAGTGAACCGGTGCGGCTGGAACATCACTACGACTCGCTTGTTTGGCCCCGTGCGGGCGGTGGCGATCGTGGCAGCGATTTCCGTGGGATGGTGACCGTAGTCATCCACGACGATCTGGCGGGGGCTGCCGTAAAGAATTTCGAACCGACGCCGGGCCCCTCGGAAGGTTTCCATTGCAGAGGAAATTTTATCGAAAGCCACACCAACTTCTGTGGCGAGGGCGATGGCGGCTAGGGAATTGAGGGCATTGTGCGCGCCAGGGATATTAAGAATGATCTCCCCGAGGATTTCCTCGCCACGCTGGACTCGAAAATAGGAGCAGAAATTTTTCGTCGTCAAATCGACGATCCGGTAATGCGCATTCGGGGAATGCCCGTAAGAAATGGCACGGGGATTTTCGGAGCAAACGCGGGAAGCCCCCCGATCATCAGCACAGTAAATAATGCTCCTCGATGTCTGAGAGACGAGGCGCTGATAAACGGCGTCGATCGCGGCGAGATCCTCGTAGTAATCGAGATGCTCGGGCTCGATATTCAAAACGATCGCATGGCGAGGATGGTAGTTCACCAGTGTCCCATCACTTTCATCCCCCTCGGCGACAAAAAATGCCCCCTCCGAATCCCATCGGGCATTGGTGCCGAGGATCGGAATTTCCGCCCCGACATAGTGGGAGGGTTTCAGGCCAGCGGCGCGAAGCAAGTGCGCGGCCATGGCGGAGGTGGTCGTCTTTCCGTGCATTCCGCAAACGATGATTCCTTGCTTCGAGGCCATCACCGCCGCGAGGGCGTCGGCACGCCGGACCATCGGAATTCCGAGACGGGCTGCTTCATCGTAGGCAGGATTGCCGGGTTTGATTGCGGAGGAAAAAACCACCAGATCGGCCCCCCTCACGCATTCGGCCGAGTGCGGGCAGGAGAAGCGAAGACCTTTTTTGGAAAGCCTCTCCACCTCGATGGTGTCCACTTTGTCAGATCCTCCGACATCATGTCCGAGGCCGAGCAGCAGCGCGGCGATTCCGCTCATTCCAGAACCCGCCACTCCGATCAGGTGGATTTTTGCAGGAGCCGGACCCGCCAGAAGTTCGCGGAGTTTTTCAGCCCTCATTTCATTCCCTCCGTGACAGCCCGCTCCATGACATCAGCTACATTCGCTGCTGCCGCTTCGGGCGAGAGCTGCCGCGCCGCGGCAGCCATGGCGGATCGGCGCTCGGGGTTTCCAAGCCACTTCGAGAGGGCGGATGAGAAAACCTCGGGTTGAATTTCCCGCTCATTGATCAATTCGGCGGCTCCGGCGCGCACAAAAATCTCGGCGTTGGCCTTCTGGTGGTCGTCGGTCGCGTAGGGATACGGAATTAAAATCGAGGGCAGACCAAACATGGCGAGCTCGCTCAGGCTCGAGGCCCCGGCTCGCGAAACCACGAGATCAGCGGCCGAGTAGGCCTCCTCCATCCGGTGGTGAAACGGCGCGACATAATGAGGGATGTGGTCGCGCTGGTAGTTCGCAGCCGCGAGGCGGTCGTCATTTTTCCCCGTCAGGTGGATGATTTGAAGATTCTCCGGGGGGAGGAGCGGCGCGGTTTTGAAGAGAAGTTGGTTGATCCCGCTCGCCCCTTGGCTTCCGCCTGTGACGAGCAGCGTGGTGCGGGAGGGATCGAGGTTGAAAACTTTCAGCGCTTCCTCGCGAGGGATTGGGTGGCCGAGATTTTTCCGGACCGGCGTGCCCGTGACAACGCAGGAGGTGCCGCTGAAATACGGGCGGCAGTCCTCGAATCCGAGAAGAACACGCGTAGCAAATTTTGCGGCGAGACGGTTGGCGCGCCCTGCGATGGCGTTTGATTCATGAATGAAGCTCGGGAGTCCTGCCAAGCGAGCCGCGAGGATCGGCGCGGTGGATGTGAAGCCCCCCATGCCAAGCACGACGGATGGGCGGTATTTCCGGTAAACAGACCGGCACAGGCGATAGCTATCCCAAAATCGCTTGAGGAAACTAAGAAACGCCGGAGAGACAACCATCGAGGGCATTCCGATCGAAGGGAGTTTTTCGGAGCGGAATTCGGGGTGGGTTTTGAGCGCCGTGGCGTCGATTTCTTTTTCCGAAACAAAAAGCAAAACCTCGTGTCCCCTCTCGTGGAGCGTCTCGGCGACGGCCAGGCCCGGGAAGAGGTGTCCTCCCGTTCCCCCACAAGCGATAATGGCCTTGAATGGTTTCATACCCGGGGTTCGATGTGCGGGCGAAGAAGCACCGGCGCGAAGCGTGAGACAAGCGGTTGCCCCTGGCGGTGGATATTGACGAGAAGACCGATCAAAAAGAGGCACACCACGAGGTTTGATCCCCCGTAGCTGATGAAAGGAAGAGGCATGCCTTTGTTGGGAAGAAGCGAAGTGGTAACCCCCAAATTCACCATGCTCTGAATGCTGATCAGCATGGTGCAACCGAAGCCGAGTAGCATCCCAAAGCGGTCGCGGGCATTCGCAGAAATCAACGCCCCGCAGAGAAGAATCACCAAAAATGCAAAGACCGTGAGTGCCGTGGCTTTCAGGCCGAGTTCCTCACCGATCATCGGAAAAATGAAATCCGTGTGGGCATACGGGAGGTAGTGCATTTTCTGGCGTCCCTCCCCGAGACCGACCCCATCGAAGCCCCCGGAACCAAAGGCAATGAGGCCCTGCCATTGCTGAAGCCCCTCGCAGAGTCGGTATTTCTCGGGGTCCATAAAAGCCACGAGCCTCTGAACCCTCTCAGGCACGGCCAATGCGACAAGAAAGATGGAGGCGAAAGCCATTGGAGCCAAAACCGCGAGCCAACGCAAAGCCCCGCCGGCCACGAAGATCATTGCGAGAGCCGCTGCGCCGATGAGGGCGGTATTTCCGATGTCCACCTCGAGAAGAATCAGGGCCATCGGAACGGCGAGAATCGAAACGGGAAGAAGAAGGCCGTTTTTTAATTTTTCAAAAGTCATGTCCTCACGGGAAAACCACCAAGCCACAAAAAAGATCGAGCTGATCTTTGCAAATTCGCTGGGCTGGAGAGTTCCGAAACCGAGATTGATCCAGCGCGAGGAACCGTTGATGCGCTGTCCGATCGGCGGGATGAAACAAAGAAGCAGTAGAAACACACTTCCGGCAAAGAAGACCCACCACCACTTCCTCCAGAAATGGTAATCCACGCTCGCGGCAATCAATGCCGCAATGATTCCAACCACGAGCCAGATCCCCTGTCGCTTCACGAAAAGATACATGTCGCCATGGCTGTCCCGCGCAAATGCCCCCGTGCTGAAAAGCATCACCAGGCCGAGCGCGATCAACCCAGCGACTGCCAGCATCAGAACGGCTATGACATTTTTTTGCATGATCGGACTCTTGGCGGTTCTATGGGGTCAAATCTCAGGGAATCGCGAGTTTTTGGCCGATCTTGAGCTTGCGCGGATCGTCGATGTTGTTGGCTTTTATCAAGGCTTCTTGGGTGACCTTGAATTTCTTGGCGATCGAGTAGGGATTGTCCCCTTTGGCTACCACATAGGACTGCCCGGCGGCGCCTGCAGCTGACTCCTTGGCGGTTGCCACAGGTTTAGCCGGCGAGGTTTTGGCCACGACTGGCTGGACTGGTGCGGGCTTGGCCACCACTGAGGGAGTGGCTTTCGAATGAGCAACCGGCTCGGCTTTTACAGGGGCTGGCGCGGCGTTGGCGGAAGCCGCCTTGCCAACCACGAGAACCTGCCCGGTGCGAATGATCGCACCGCTTGCGAGGTTGTTGGCTTTTTCCAGCGACTCGATGCTCGTGTTGAATTTCGAGGCGATTTTTTTGAGCGTGTCACCAGCCACGATGGTGTAGGCCTGACCCGCATCGGAAGCAACGGCCGGCTTGGCAGCAGAGGCCTGCGGCTTCGCTTCAGCAACAGGCTCGGGGGCCTTGGCGACGACTTCTGGCGCGGCTTCTTTCTTTTCAGCGACCGGCTTTGGTTTCGTCTCATTCAGTTTATTGAACCCGTAAATGCCGCCAACAGCGACGACATGTAGAACGAGAACAACGAGGAATGCTTGTGAGAGTTTCATACTCGGCTCGGATTCGGATTCGTAGTCTTCGACTTCTTCCCGACTCGACGCCGCACGGGCATGGAGTCTCTTGCGGGATACCAAGCGGCGGCTTGGTCGCTGAGGTGTGTTGGTTGTTTTTTTGAACAGCATGGTTTTTTAGGGTGTGGTGTTTGGCAGTTGTTTGACGAAATTTTTGAAGAGGTTCCCGCGCTCGCCGTAATTTTGGAACATATCGAACGAGGAGGTTCCGGGTGAAAAGAGGACTGTGTCCCCGGCTCGAGCGAGACTTTGGGCGGCGGCCACGGCTTCCTCGAGGGAGTTCACACAGTGGCAATCAGTATTTTTCCAGGAGCTGGCGATGCGGTGACGCATCTCTCCGATCAGCACGGCGGCTCGGGCACGGCTTTGGACGAGTTCCGCGATATCATCGAATTCGAAGCCCTTATCTTTTCCCCCGGCAATCAGAACAACAGGCCCAGCCGCCGAGCGGAGAGCTTGAGCCATGGCGTCAAGATTTGTCGCCTTTGAGTCGTTGATCCACCGGACGCCATCGAGATCTCGCACCCATTCGCAACGATGGGCTGGCGGGGCGTAGTCACTGATGGAAGCCGCGAGGGCCTCGATCTCAAGTCCCAACGCATGACCGATCCCGAGAGCCGCCATCATGTTTTCGGCGTTGTGGGGACCGGGCAGCCGCGTTTGGGATTGATCGAGAATTCTCCTCGATCGGAAATAGATCGCGTGGTCGCGAAGAGTGAAGTCGGCCTTTTCCGTGGAAGCGCTGAATGTGATGGGTTGGGCCTTGAGCGGCGGAAGGTCGTTGACGGCATTGATCACCGCGAAATCCTCGGCCGTTTGATTTTCGAAGAGGCGAAGCTTTGCGGCGCGGTATTCCTGCATGCCCGGATAGCGATCGAGGTGGTTCGCGCTCAGATTCAGCCAAGCGGAAACCTTCGGGCGGAAAGTTTGGATCGTTTCCAGTTGGAAGGAACTCACCTCGAGAACCATCACATCCATCGACGCGCTTTGCCGGACGGCATGTGCAAATGGCAGGCCGATATTCCCACTCGCCATCGTGCGAAGTCCACAGCCTTGAAGGATGCGGGTCGTCAGTTCCGTCGTGGTGGTTTTTCCGTTGGTTCCTGTAATTGCGACAACCGGGCAAGAGCACCCCTGAAATGCCAACTCGAGTTCACCAATGACCGGAATGTTTTTGGCGATGACATTCCGCACGAGAGGAACCACGGGATCGATTCCTGGACTGAGGACGGCGAGGTCGTAGTTTGCGGGATCGGATTCGGCTTCGATGCCGATCAAGACACAAGCGCCGCGAGCACTCAGGGATTCCGATTTTTTACGAATCGCCGGCGAGTCGGAGGTCTCACAAACCGTGACGGTGGCACCTTGCTCCAGCAAAAGATTCGCGGCGGCCTCGCCACTGTGGCCAAGACCGAGAACGACTGCTTTTTTGCCGGTGTGATTCATTTCAACGCAATTTCAATGTGGCCAGACCGAGAAGGGCGAAGAACACGGAGAGGATCCAGAAGCGCACGATCACCGTGTTTTCCTTCCAGCCGCTGAGCTCGAAGTGGTGGTGGATGGGGGACATCTTGAAAATCCGGCGGCCAGTTGTTTTGAAGCTCGCGACTTGAAGAATGACGGACATCGCTTCGATGACGAAAACCCCGCCGACAATCACGAGGAGGAGTTCCTGTTTGCAGCAAATCGCCACGGATCCAAGCATCCCGCCGATCGCGAGTGAACCCGTGTCGCCCATGAAGACTCGGGCCGGGTAGGCATTCCACCAAAGGAAACCAAGACAGGCACCGAGAAGGGCAATGCAGAGCACCGTGAGTTCCCCGGAAAATTGCACGAACGGAACTTGCAGGTAGGTCGCGGCCTTGAAGTTTCCTGCCACATAAGCGAGCACCGCGTAGGTCGCAGCCACCGTGGCAGTGCAGCCGGTGGCTAGACCATCCAAGCCGTCGGTAAGGTTCACCGCATTGGATGTTCCGACAATCACCAGTAGGTAAAAAATAAAAGTGAAAGCCCCCATTCCGAGAACGAGCGGATCTTTGAGAAAAGGAATGTAGAGCTGTTGGGCCGTTGCCGAGAGTTGCGGGTTGAGCAGGAAAAATAGAGTGAAGATTCCGGCGAGCGCACACTGGAGAACGAACTTCAGTCGACTACTAATGCCGTCCGAGTTTTTCTTGGAGACCTTCAGCCAATCATCGTAGAGGCCGATGGCTCCAAGGAAGAGCGTGCTGAATAGAACCAGCCAGACGAACGGATTCTCGGGTTTCGCCCAGAGCAAAGTGGAAATCACAATCGAACCGATCAAAAGAATTCCACCCATGGTTGGGGTTCCCTTTTTCGCGCCATGGAGTTCGAAAAGTTTGTGGACCTCGGCGGCGGTTCGAATCGGTTGACCGAACTTCAATGAGATCAACTTTCGGATGACGAGATTCCCAAAAAGCAGAGAAATCAGAAATGCCGTCACGCCCGCACAGATGGCTCGAAAGGTGATGTAGGAAAAAACATTCAGCGCCTTGAACAAGTCATTCGTCCAACCTCGCTGCACGGCCCAGTCGCCAAGTTCGGATAGGTAGTAGAGCATTAGTTCTGGAGGTGTTCGAATAAGGTTTCCATGCGGGCGGAGCGACTCCCCTTCACGAGGACCAAGTCCCCGGGACGGGCGAGCTGCGAAATCATTCTGGCGGCAGCGGCGGTGTCCTCGACATCGTGGACACGCCCAAGTCCCGCGGCACGGGCGGCGGCAGCGATCGAGGTGGCTTCCGATCCCACGGTTAAAAGAATATCCGCCAACTTGGCTGCAGCCTCGCCAGCCCGGCGATAGCCATCTGCGGCGTGCTCTCCGAGTTCGCCCATTTTTCCAAGCACAGCAATTCGGCGTCCACTTCCAGGCACAAGGCGGAGGGTATTCAATGCCGCCACCATGGACTCCGGATTCGCGTTGTAGCTGTCATCGAGATAAATGACGCCTGCGATGGTTTTTTGCTCCAGACGGCCACCGACTAGCCGTGCCTTGGCGAGTCCCTTCACGCCTTTTTCGAGGGGGACACCCATCTCCAGACCCGCAGCTAGCGCGAGAAGGGCGTTTTGAACCATATGGGTGCCATGAACGCTGATCGAGGCAGGGAGTTTGACGCCATCGTGGAGGATGGTGAAGCGAGTTCCCTCGGAGGTAGACTCGAGGTCGGATGCGATGAGGTCTCCATGGGAGATACCGGTTCGGACAACCTTGGCGTGACACCGTGCGGCGATGGAATCCGACTGATCGTCCTCCGCTGGCAGGATGACTGAACCAGTGGCGGGAACGGCCTCGGCGAGCATGCCCTTTTCCAGAGCGATCGCCTCCCGAGTCTTCATGTATTCGATGTGCGCGGTGCCGATATTCGTAATGATCGCGCAGGCGGGTTGGATCAAAGCGGCCAGCGGAGCGATTTCTCCGGGGTGATTCATGCCGACTTCCCAAACGGCCGCTTCGGCGTCGGTGCTGGCAGTGAGAATGGAAAGTGGAACGCCGATATGGTTGTTCAGATTCCCCTCGGTTTTGACGACGCGGTATTTCGAGCCAAGAACAGCGGCGGCGAATTCCTTGGTGCTCGTCTTGCCACTGCTTCCGGTGATTCCGAGCACGAGCAATTTCAACCGAGAACGCCAGGCGGCAGCGAGAAGGGTGAGGGCTTTGAGGCTGTCCTCCACAAGAAGCACAGGGTGGGACTCGGCAAGCTTTTCGGCCAACACTGGCGAATCGAGCAAGGCCGCGCCGGCGCCGAGTTCGAAGGCTTGGGCGGCGAATTCATTTCCGTCGAATTTCTCGCCGCGAAGTCCAATGTAGAGGTCACCGGGTTTGATGGTGCGGGTGTCTTTATTGAAGCGGGTAAAAGTTACTCCCGTATCTCGGCCGAGCAGTTTGGCTCCGGACATGGCGGCGATTTCTTTGAGTGGAAGCGGATCCATTAGAAATCTCCTCCCGTCTTGTCGGAAATCGAACGGGCGGCGACAGCGACATCATCAAAGGGAACTTTGCGGTCGGCGAATTCCTGGGTCTTTTCGTGTCCCTTGCCGGCGATCAAAACAATATCGCCTGGACCCGCCAAATCGATGGCGCGGCGAATCGCTTGTTCACGATCCACGATTTTCTCGTGATTGCTGTGCGAGAGGCCTTTTTCCATTTCCCTCAAAATATCTTCCGGATTTTCACTCCGCGGATTGTCCGAGGTGAGGATCGCGAGATCGGCCAAGGATTCTCCTGCAAAGGCCATGAGCGGGCGCTTCGCACGATCGCGATCTCCCCCGCAACCAAAGACCGTGATGAGACGCGCCGGACTTGCCTCGCGGAGGGTTTGCAGCACATTTCGCAGGGCGTCGTCTGTGTGGGCGTAATCGACAAAGACCTGGAAATTTCGACGGGACGGAACGCGCTCAAGGCGCCCGGGGACTTGCGGAGCGTCCGCGATGGCGTCGATCGCGCGACGAAGTTCCACGCCGCAAGTCATCGAAGCCGCGAGGGCGGCAAGCACATTATAGACATTGAAAAGCCCAATGAGCGGCGACCGGACGAGGTAACTCTTCCCACGCGCTTCGAGAGCGAAGCGTGTGCCATACAAATCCTGACGAATGTTGCTGGCGCGAAATTCCGCGTGGACATTCTGGCCAAAGGTAACGGTCTTGATTTTCTTCGAAATCCGATCGATCAGGCGTTGACCAAAGCGATCATCGGAATTCACCACGGCACGGCCTTTTTTGCCTTTCTGAACCGCGAGGGCCTGGAAAAGAAGGGCCTTTGCCTCGAAGTAGGAATCCATCGTCTCGTGATAGTCGAGGTGGTCCTGCGTGAGGTTGGTGAAAATGGCTGCGTCAAATTCCATTCCTCGAACGCGGTTCTGAACGAGCGCATGGCTCGAAACCTCAATGGCCACCGAGCGCCCCCCCGTATCGCGGATTTCGGCGAGCATTTGCTGGAGTTCGATCGACTCCGGCGTGGTGTGGGTCGCGGGGCGCTCTTCGCCAGCCACGATGTATTTGACTGTTCCAATCAGCCCGGAATGGAATCCGACCGAGTCGAAGATGTGTTTGACGAGATACGCGGTCGTGGTTTTGCCATTCGTTCCAGTGACTCCCACGCATTTGAGATCTCGGTCGGGGTGACCGAAAAATTCCGCTGAAATATCAGCCATTGCGGCGCGGGCATTGTCGACAAGGACGAGGGGATAGTCCTTTCCAGACACTGAATGTTCCGCCACCACGGCGACGGCGCCGCGTTCCACTGCCTGCTCGATGAATTGATTGCCGTTGGATTTGGCGCCGGGAAGTGCAAAGAAAAGACACCCTGGCTTCGCGAGGCGGGAATCGTGGCAGAGCGAGGAAATATCTGGGTCGGCCAAGCCGGGAGCTATTCCTGAGGCTTGGAGAAGGGTGCGAAGATTCATGGGATCAGCGAGTCGCCTCCTCGGCATCAAACAATGCCGTGATCGGATCGGGTTGCAGGGCGATGGCCGGTTGAGTCGGCACGAGGTCGAGATGGCGGGCCGAGCGTTCGGCGATTCGCGAGAAGATCGGTGCGGCAACAAGCCCACCATAATTCAAACCCGAGGAAATTTGGGCGTCATCGACCATCACCAAACAGACAAATCGAGGATCCTCGGCCGGCATGTAACCGACAAAAGAAACAACATATTTGCCCGGTGCGTAGCCGCCTTTTTCACTGACTTTTTGTGCTGTTCCGGTTTTTCCAGCGACATTGAAACCATTCACTCGCGCGAAGGTCGCGGTGCCTCCCGTTTGAGTCACTCCCGAGAGCGCGTTGCTGATGAAATGAGCGGTTTTTTCAGGAATCACCTCGCGGACAACTTTCGGTTGTTGACGCTCGACCGCTCCGTCTTGGCTTTCGACCGACTTCACGATCTGCGGAGCCATGAGGTCGCCACCATTTGCAATGACGGACATTCCCATGGTGATTTGGAGTGGGGTTACTGCAACCGAATGCCCCATCGGCATCCGGGTGATGGTGAGTTTGTCCCAACGCGATGGCGGGTGGACAAGTCCTGGGATTTCACCGGGAAGGTCGATGCCAAGCCGCTCACCGAAACCAAAGCGGCGGACATACTCGTGAAATTTTTCGCCGCCCATCATCAAGGCCATTTTTGCGCATCCGATGTTCGAGGATTTCACCAGAATATCGTGAACATTCATATGGCCGTGGCCGTGGAGGTCTTTGAGGGTTCGCCCAGCGTAGAAAAAGCGGCCGTTCTCACAAAAGATGGAGGATTTTTCATCCACCTTGCCTTCATTCAGAGCTCCTGCAGCGACGACGATTTTAAAGGTCGATCCAGGCTCGACCATGTCGATGATCGATCGGTTTTTCATCGTCTCGGGATCCGAACTCCCGGGCTTGTTCGGGTCAAAGCATGGGCGGCTTGCCATGGCGAGAATTTCGCCGGTTTTCGGATCCACCATGATCGCATTGACAGTGTGTGGCTTCAGGTCGCGGTAGGTGGCGTCGATTTCCTCCTCAAGAATCGCCTGAAGGCCCATGTCGATCGTGAGGCGGATATTTTTGCCGTGCTTTGCCTCTTGCTCTTGGCCTCGATAGAGAACGATCTCGCGGCCTCTGCGGTCGCGCTCGGTGTAACGAAATCCGTCCTCGCCGGCGAGGTGTTTTTCCATCGTCCGCTCGATTCCCTGCACACCTTTTCGCTCGTGGTTAAGATATCCGAGCACATGGCCCAACATGGAATTGTTCGGATAGGCACGAATGGAATCTATCTTGGTGTAAACTCCGCGCAGGTTGCGCTTGCTCATTTCAGCCTGCATCTTCAGAACCGTTTCGTCGGGAACCTTGCGCTTCAGGACAAGGTATTTTCCTCCGGTTCCTATTTTTTGAGAAACCTCGGATTGTTTGAGACCAAGATAACGCGCGATGAGTTCGGATAAGGCCTCAGCGTCTTTGATGTGGGATGCGTCGGCGAAAACGGTGTGAACGGGTAAATTAACCGCAAGTTTGTCACCGTTGCGGTCGAGGATCAGGCCGCGCTTGGCGGGAATGACCTGACGGAAGGTGTTTTTCTCAGCTGCGATGCGGGAGTATTCCGCGTGCTTGGAGACATGCAGGTGGACGAGTCGAGCGGAGACGATGGTGAAGAGCAGAGCGCCCGCAATGCAGGCGATGACAATTCGCATCTTCTCCGCTTTTCTCATTGAGCGGATTCCGAGTTGAAGGCTGTGCGCATGACGCCATCGGCAACGGCCGTGGCCGGCGGAGTGAGGCGGGCGATCTTGTCGCCGGTGATCGCCACGACGGCGATGAATTTCTCAGAGACTCGTTTTTGTAACATCGGGCGCGAGGAAAGTTCGGTCACCTTGGCGACCAAGACCTCGTTTCGCGATTGCACATCGCGGATTTGGCGCTCGGTCTTGCGGATTTGCTCCGCGAGGACGAATTGCTGATTTTTTACAAAAACATAAGCAAGCCCGATAGCACCGAGCAGAATGGCCAGTGCAACGAATTTCACGAGGTTCGCAGCCTGAATGGGATTCGAGGTCTGCGGGTTAGCGGGTTGAAGGGCTGGGTTCATAGGAGGATAGATTAGAGTTTTTCCACAACTCGCAGTTTGGCGCTGCGGGCTCTTGGGTTTAGCTGCGTTTCCCTCGCGGTCGCCGTTACGGGATGCGGGGTCAAAAGTCGGAAAAGACGGTCGGGATTTCGGCGGGGCTCGGGCCACTCCGGGCGGTCGATCCACTCGCGGCTGTGCTCGCGGAAAAAGACCTTCACGATCCGGTCCTCGAGCGAATGAAATGTGATCACAGCAAATCGGGCACCGGGCGCGAGGCTCGTGGGAATCTCGTTGAGCGCCCGGCGGAGGGCTCCAAGTTCATCGTTCACATGCATGCGCAGAGCTTGAAAAACCCGCGTGGCTGGATGACGCGGACCGCGGCGCGGGATGATTTCGCAGACCGCATCGGCGAGTTGCAGCGTGGTTTCAAATGGACGGGTCTTGCGAACCCTCACCAAGTGCGCGGCAACCTGCTTTCCCCGTGGTTCTTCGCCATATTGAAAAAAGATTTCGGCCAACTCGGAGGCCTCCATTCCATTAACCACCTCGGCGGCTTTTTGAGGAATTCCGGGCCCCATTCGCATGTCCAGAGGGCCTTCCTGCTGGAACGAAAATCCGCGTTCAGCGGCATCCAGGTGACGGGAGGAAACTCCCAGATCCAGCATCGCTCCATGGAATAGACGCGCTTCACCGATCCCCTCCAGCGCGGCATCGGCATTCTGGAAATTCGTTTCGACCAAACGCACTCGGCCCCCAAAATCCCCCAACTGCCGCCGGCACTCCGCCAGCGCCTCGGGGTCTTGGTCCAGCGCGACAACCTCCGCTCCCGCTTCGAGCATCATGCGCGTGTGCCCTCCCCCACCGGCGGTTCCGTCGAGAAACAATCCTCCCGGCCCGGGTTGCAAAAAGCCCATCACTTGCTGGCCCAGCACCGGCACATGGTAAACGGAGACTTTATCGAGATGTTCCACGCTGATTCCTAAAAATTGGTCGTAATCGAGGTTCTTCATGTTTTTTCCAGCCCCGGAATCCCGCCTCCTCGCCGCCGACCCGCTTTTCCGGGCCACGCATCACGGCATATGGCGTCGAGATTTTCAGCCCTCCCTGGTTTTCATGGTTGATGGTCCGATTTTCATAAATTTTTACAGGCCGATCTCCACAGCCACGCGTTGGTAGATGCCGGTATTTGCGCTGACATCCGATTCGTGGCGCTCCTTCGACCAAATTTCAAAACGCCGTCCCGCCCCGACGATTACGACTTCCGCCTTGAGGTCCGCAGCAGCCGCGTGGGTTTCGGGAACGAGAATTCGCCCCTGCTTGTCGGTGGTGACTTTGTGCGCCTCGCTGAAAAAGCGCCGAATCGCCTGGCGCTTCTCCTGCGCGGTCGCGCCAGAAGCCATGATCCGCTGCTCCGTGGAGTGGAATTCCTCCGGCGGCATCACCATCAGGTAGCCATCCTGCGGATGCGGAATCACATAAAAATCCGACCCCGATCCCTTGATCCAAGCCGATGGAACAGCCGCACGATGCTTCGCATCGATCGCTCGCTCGTAAGTGCCAGAGTAGAAGGGCACATCTTGAGGTTCGGTTGGCATGGGTTTCTTGGGATGATTAAACAATATTCACCACTGCCCCCCACAATTACCCACCAATCTCCACGGAAGCAATGAAATTTTTTAAAAAAAATTTGCCGCATCAGGCACCTCTACGACGATGCCAACGATGAAAAATCGAGCCGCCCCCGAGGCTCAAATTAAGCGATGCGGAAATTTCGGCTTGCCGCGCGGAAGCAGGAAAATAGGGTGTCCCGCATGTCCACAACACTCAGCCCCGTGGCTTACGACGGAAAGATCGAGGGCAATGTCATCTTCACCCAACTCGATGCCGCTATAAATTGGATGCGCAGCCATTCCCTTTGGCCGATGCCGATGGGCCTCGCTTGTTGCGCCATCGAACTCATGGCCGCCTCGTCCTCGCGTTTCGATATCTCGCGATTTGGCGCCGAGGTCATGCGGTTCTCGCCGCGCCAAGCCGATGTCATGATCGTGGCCGGCACAGTCACCTACAAAATGGCGCTCGCCGTGAAGCGCATCTGGGATCAAATGCCCGAGCCGAAATGGTGCATCGCCATGGGAGCCTGCGCCTCATCCGGCGGCATGTATCGGAGCTACGCCGTCCTTCAAGGCATCGACCATTTGATCCCTGTGGATGTCTATGTTTCCGGCTGCCCTCCGCGTCCCGAGGCGCTTCTCGACGGCCTCATGAAACTCCAGGCGAAAATCATGAAAGAGCACTCTGTGACCGAGCAGAAAAAAGAACTTCTCGAAAACCTATGACCTGCGAAGACGCCGTTAAAAAGCTCCGCGAGGCTTTTCCAGACTCGATCCACGAGGAAACCCAATTCCGCGGCGAGACCACTCTCCGCATTGCCAAATCCTCCCTTCGCGACATCTGCCTCCACGCCCGCGATCGCATGGGATTTGATTACCTCGTCGATATCTCGAGTGTCGACCATTTCGGCCAGGAACCGCGCTACGAGATGGTTTACGAGCTTTATTCGCTCCGCAATGAATTCCACCTCCGCCTCAAGACCGAGGTCAGCGAGGATGACAATACGGCCCCGACCGTGTCGGATATTTGGCCCACGGCCGATTGGCACGAACGCGAGGTTTACGACCTGATGGGGATCCGATTCATTGACCATCCCGACCTCCGCCGAATTCTCATGTGGGAAGGCTATCCCTACCATCCGCTGAGAAAGGATTTTCCGCTCGAAGGGAAAACCACCGACCTGCCCGGAGTGGCATTCAGCGAGCCCGCCCCGCTGGCCGGCGGGCCATTTGTCACAATCCCAACCGATGGCACCACCCAAGTCCGTGAACCCCGTGCGCGCCATGCTGGCGAGATCCCTTCGCCCGAGAAATTCCTCGCCGAGCCTTGATCACTGACCAGAAGGCGCTCGAGGATCTTGTCGAAGAATTCCACAGTCAGCAGCGCATCGCCATCGACACCGAGGCAGACAGCCTCCATTGCTATTTTGAAAAGGTCTGCCTGATCCAGCTCAGCAGCAGCAAGGGCCATTGGCTCGTCGATCCACTCGCCGATCTCGACCTCCAATCCCTCTTTGATGTGGTCTGCTCTCGCCGTCTTGTTTTTCACGGCGCGGACTACGATTTGAGACTCCTGCGCCGCATCGGGAATTTCGAACCTACGGATCTTTTCGACACAATGATCGCCGCCCGACTCGTAGGAAAAGCCGGGCTCGGCCTCGCAGCGCTCGTGAAGGAATTTTTCGGCGTCGAGCTTTCCAAAGCCTCGCAGAAAGCCAACTGGGCCATCCGCCCACTTCCACCGGAAATGATCGAATACGCGCACAACGACACGCGCTACCTTTTTGAAATTTCCGACCACCTCGAGGCGGACCTCCATCGCCTCGGACGCTGGGAATGGTTCACCGAATCACGTGACCGAATGATCGCTGCGGCACGCGAGGTCAAGGAACGCGATGACAACACCGTCTGGCGCATCAGCGGCTCGTCTGCCCTCTCTCCACGCGCTCAAGCCATCCTTCGCGTGCTGTGGTTCTGGCGCGACTCCGAGGCCCGCTCCTGGGACCGCCCGCCATTTCATGTCATTGGCAACGCAGACATGCTCCGCGCTGCCCAAGAAATTGCTGACGGCGGCAATTTTTCCGCTCCCCGAATGAATGGACGCCGACGCAAAAGCTTCGAGGTCGTCGTCGCCCTTTCGCTTCAGATTCCGGAATCCGAATGGCCAATCTTCGAAAAAGTCCGACGCAAACGCATTTCCCAGGACCAGATTCAACGCTGTGAGCAGCTGAGGAAAATCCGTGATCGGGTGGCGGGAGAACTTGGCCTGGACCCTTCGATCATCGCCCCCAGAGCCGCTCTGGAAGCCGCCGCAGCGGATATCTCTTCGAATGTCCTCATGAGTTGGCAGCGCCGACTTTTGGAGCTGCCTGCAGCCTGACCCTAAGGAATGCCCGACCTCATCGATCTCGCGCTTGCGGAAGACATCGGTTCTGGCGACCTCACGGCCAAATTTTTCACTAAACCAGGAGTGGTCGCCCGCGCGAAAATCATCGCGCGTCAAAGCGGCTGCTTGGCCGGTATCGACACCGCCGGGGAGGTTTTTCAGCGCGTGGACTCCAGCCTCGCGGTCATCCTTAAAAAAAACAATGGCGACTCTTTCGATGCCGACAACTGCGTTCTCGAAGTCTCTGGAAATGCCGCCTCAATCCTCACCGCTGAGCGCACGGCTTTGAATTTTCTCCAGCACCTCTCCGGCGTGGCCACGCTCGCTCGCCGCTTCGCTGATGAGATTCAGGGAACCCGCACCCGCATTCTTGATACGCGAAAAACCACACCCGGATTTCGCCTCCTGGAAAAACAAGCCGCTGCGGCTGGCGGCGCCCGCAACCACCGCATGGGCCTCCACGACATGTTTCTCGTGAAGGACAACCATCTCGCCACGGGCCTCGATTCCGACTCGCTCCAAAAAATGATCGACCGCGCACGGTCCGCTCATCCCGAGGCGAAACTCGAGATCGAAGCCGATACGCTCGAGCAGGTCCAAAATTTCTACGCCCTGCGCGGGGTGGATTTTATTCTCCTAGACAATATGAGCCTCGCCGATTTGCGAGAAGCCGTGCGCCTTTGCCCGCCCCATATCCAACTCGAGGCGAGCGGTGGCGTGACCCTCTCCACCGTCCGCGCCATCGCAGAAACCGGAGTCCATTTCATCTCTGTCGGCGCCATCACCCACTCAGCACCGTCCATCGATTTTGGCTTGGATTTCGAGCCTGCCTGCTGAAACCCCATCCTGGATTTGCCACCATGTCTGGCCTGAAGATACTCACTGCCATGCTTGGAAAATGGAAAATCGCGGGCACGCCTCTGCTCGCCACAGCCATCGCTTTCATCACGGCTTGCGAAGAAAAACAACCCGCCCCCGCAATTCCCTCCCCCACCCCGTCTTTTCCTCGCGAGGCACCACCTGAGCGCGTTGGCAAAAAGAGTCCCGTGGCCATCCTTCAAACCCTCCACCGCGCCTCGCAGGAGATGGCGCTCGATGGTTTCCAATTCGACAAACCACAACTCGGCTGGCCGTTTGACTGCCGATCCACCTCGACCTCCGACTACCTCCACCTGCTAACAGAAAACGGCTACCTTGGAGCCGACGACCTCCCCCTGTTTTCCGAAGTGGAAATTGCCAACCTGAGCGACGCCGATCCCGCCGAGTCCCCCTTCGCGAAAATTCCCCAAGGCAAAAAAAACTTCTTCATCCGAAAAGATGGAGCCGTGGTTTCTGAATTGCCCAAAAACCAAATCTCCAAGCGCCAACCAGGCTGGCTCCCCCGATGAATCCTCGCCTCACAGCCATCCTCGCACTCGCCGCGTCCCTCCTCGCCGCCTGTGCCACCAAGAAAGAATCCGTCCAGCCCACGCCGGACTCACCGCCCGAATTGACCGCTACTTTTTCCGATAGCCCAGCTCCAAAACCCCCATCCCTCGCCGGCCTCAGTTCTTTTTTCTCGAATTGGTTCCCTCGAAAAACTCCACCTCCACCCGCCGCCACCCCGGTGCAATGGGCGGGAGAAATTCGCATGGTCAACATCGCGGAAAATTTTGTCCTTCTCGAATCCAACTCCTCCGGTTCCGCCATTCCTGGTGAGAAATACCTTACCATCCGAGACAGCAAGGAAACCGGCACCGTGCGAATGACCACCCTCCGCAACCCGCCCTTCCTCATTGCCGATATCGTCTCCGGCGATCCCTCACCAGGTGACAAAATCCACCTGCCCCGACCCACAGTGACCCTTCCCGCCCCCACCCCAACGCCCAAACCGAAATTAGGATTCCTGCCAAAGTTTCTTCGCGGAATACTTCCCACCTCCAAGCCCAAGCAGTAGTGATTATCCGATACTGACATGACCCGATACCTTTCCTATCTCGCCGCCATCTTTTTCTCGGCCTCGATGTTGATCGCCCAGAGCCCGGAGCCCACCCCGCAAACACCCACTCTCCCGACTCCCCCGCCACTCCCTCAATTCACTCCGCTGCCATTGGATCCAGCTGTCTCTCCCAGCGGCACGCCCGCACTCCCCGCCCCGACTCCTCTGCCCGATGGCACCATGCCGCTGCCCTTGCCTCCGATGCCCGCCCTGCCTCCCTTGCCGGACGCCCAGCAGATCAACAACGAACTCGCGCCTCCCCTCCCGCCTCAGCAACCAGAGCCTCTCTCCCCTTCTCCAGAAACCTCAACCCTTCAGGATAGCGGACGCCAAGCCGTGACGAAGGAAATGGCCACGACGAATTTCTACAAGGCCCTTGATGAATTGATCGCCAAACAGCGCAACCCGAAGGTTCCCGACCTCACGATTCAGGAGGCGCTCACCACAGCGATCCAAAAAAATCCCGACATCCTCGTTGCGGCCCAAGAATTGAGCACCTCCTCAGGCCGATTCATCAGCGTCCGCTCGAAAATTATTCCTCAAGTCACCTTGAAATCCGACTACGGATACACGAGCAGGGAATTGAATGAAGCCCAAGAGCAATGGGGCGTGAATGTCGAATTCTCCCAACTCCTCTACGACGGCGGTGCGGTGGTTTCCGGAATCCGTGCTGCGATTTCCGATGAGGTCGTATCCTACTACCGCCTGCGTGCTGTCATAGACACGGTGATTTTTGAGGTAAAAACGAATTTCTACGAAGTTGTTCTCAACCGCGCGCTCATCATTGCAAACAAGCAATCCGTCGATCTTCTCGCGGAGCAACTTAAAGATCAGCAGAACCGCTACGAGGCCGGCACCGTCCCGCGCTTCAATGTGCTGCAAGCCGAGGTCGCCCTCGCCAACGCCAAGCCCCCGCTGATCCAGGCAGAAAACAACTACCGCGTTTCCATGTATCGCCTCGTTCGCCTGCTGGGAATCGACTACCCGCCGGGCTTCCCCTCCGAAGTGCCCTTCAATGTCGTCGGAAAACTCGACTACAATCCCCGCGATTTCCAACCCGACGACTCGATCCGCAGCGCCGTCACCCGCAACCCGGATCTCAAGGCCCAGCGCCAACTCATCCTCGGCGAAGCCGCGCGTGTGAACCAGCAATTCGCCGCCTACCTCCCGCAAATCAATGCCAAGGTGGTTCAGACCAACCAGAGCGACATGCTTACCTCGAGCCTCGGGGATATGGTGAATGGTTGGTTTTTTGGCGTCACGGGATCATGGGCTGTCTGGGACGGGCTTCTCACCTATGGCAACATGAAGACCGCCAAGGCCCGACTCGATCAGGCGAAAATTAATTACGACAACGGCGTGCGCGAGGTCATCCTTCAGGTCCAGCAATCGATCTCCAAAATTCTGGAAGCCAAGGAAACCGTGGATAGCCAGGAAGCCAGTGTCGTTCAGGGTGTGGAGGCCTTGCGCCTCGCCCAAGAACGGCTCGACGCTGGTGCCGGCACGCAGCTCGATGTCTTGAACCAGCAAACCTCGCTGCTTCAGTCGCAGACCTTCCTGCTGCAGGCCTACTATAGCTACATCACCAGCGTGGCGGAATACGACCGCGCCCTCTCGCTCGACACGAAATTCCAGGACATCTTCGACGATCCGCTCACCAAGCCGCAGGCGCGCCGCTTCTTCAAGATCAACGATCCCGACCGGCCTCAGCCCACGCTCCCGCGCGCCTACCGCAAGAAGGATCCGCTCGTGCCGATTCTCGAATCCGCTCCGAGCCCAAAGCCCACTCCTGCCAAAAAATCCAAGCCCAAAGGAAATTGATGTCCACCTCCCCACAGGAGGCACCTCTCGAAACTTTTCTCGCGCTCGACGCGCTCACTCATCTTCGAGCCGCCTTTTTCCGACGCGTTCCCGGCTTGGATGTCCAAACCGACCGCGACACCGCCATGGCTCGCCTGGCATCCATCCACCGCGCCGCCCTCGACCGCGCTGGGTTTTATGGAATGCCACTCGCCACCGCCGTGCAGGTCCACGGAAATTCTGTGAGGGAGGTTTTCGCCGGCGACGAATTTCCCGTGGCGGATTGCGACGCCTTGATGACTCGCGAGCGCCGGCTCTGCCTTGGGATTTATGTCGCCGATTGCGCCGCCGTTTTCATTGCCGACAAACTCGGCCGAGGCATCGCCCTCGCCCACTCGGGCCGCAAGGGCACAGAACTTGGCATCGTCCCGCGCACCATCGATTTTCTCCTCACCCAAACCGGCGCCTCGCCAAGCGACCTTGTGGTTCAAATTTCCCCCTGCATTCGCCCGCCGCATTACGAGGTCGATTTCGCCGCCGAAATCCGCCGCCAAGCCGCCGAGGTGGGCGTCATCGAAATTCACGACAGCCTCCGCTGCACCGCCTCCGACCCCGCCGCCTACTATTCCTACCGCCGGGAAAAAGGAAAAACCGGCCGACTCCTCGCCGCCATGGCGATGATTTGAAGCGCGTCTGCCGTCTTGCAACTCAACGACCGACGACTAAAGTCTCCCGTCCGACATATGAGCAAGACGCTACTCGACAAGGTGTGGGAGGCGCACACCGTTCGCACACTTCCCAATGGAGCCACCCAGCTCCTCATCGGCACCCACCTCATCCACGAGGTCACCAGCCCGCAGGCTTTTGGGATGCTCCGCGACCTCGGCCTCAAGGTGCTTTACCCTCACCGCACCTTCGCCACCGTGGACCACATTGTGCCAACTGACGAGCGCGTCGAACCCTTCAGCGACGACCTCGCCGACGCCATGATCAAGGCGCTCCGCCAGAACTGCGCGGAAAATGGCATCACCTTTTTTGATCTCCCCACCGGCAAGCAAGGCATCGTCCACATCGTCGGTCCCGAGCAAGGCATTACCCAACCCGGCACCACGATTGCGTGTGGTGACTCCCACACTTCCACCCACGGCGCATTCGGCGCGATCGCCTTTGGCATTGGCACCAGCCAAGTCCGCGATGTCCTCGCGACCCAAACCATGGCGCTCCACAAGCCCAAGGTCCGCCGCGTCGAAGTGAATGGAAAACTCGCCCCCGGCGTTTACGCGAAGGATGTCATTCTCCACATCATCCGGAAACTCGGAGTCAACGGCGGCCTCGGCTACGCCTACGAATTCGCAGGCTCCACTTTCGACGCCTTTACCCAGGAAGAGCGCATGACCGTTTGCAATATGTCCATCGAGGGCGGGGCGCGCGTGGGCTATGTGAATCCCGACAACACCACTTTCGAATACCTCAAAGGCCGCCCCTTCGCTCCGAAGGGCGCCGACTGGGATGCCGCCGTCGCCCGCTGGAAAGCCACCGCTTCGGATGCCGATGCGAAATACGATGATGTCGTGACCTACAACGCCGCCGACATTGCCCCCACCGTCACTTGGGGCATCAATCCCGGGCAGGCGATTTTCATTCACGAGAAAGTTCCCTTCGCCAGCGAGGTTCCAGAAAAAGACCGCGCCACCGCCGAAGAAGCCCTCTCCCACATGCACCTCAAATCCGGCGATCCCATCAAGGGCACCAAGGTCGATGTGGCCTTCCTCGGAAGCTGCACGAACGGCCGCCTGAGCGACCTCCAGGAAGTCGCCCGCCACCTCAAGGGCCGTAAAGTCCGTGAGGGCGTGAAGGCTATCGTCGTCCCCGGTTCGCAAGGTGTCGCCTCCGTCGCTGAAAGCATGGGACTTGCCGAGATTTTCCGAAATGCCGGCTTCGAATGGCGCGGTGCAGGATGCTCGATGTGCCTCGGCATGAATCCCGACAAACTCGTCGGCGACCAACTTTGCGCCAGCTCGAGCAACCGCAACTTCAAAGGCCGCCAAGGCAGCCCGACTGGACGCACTGTCCTCATGTCGCCGCTCATGGTCGCCGCCGCCGCTGTGACCGGAGAAATCTCCGACGCCCGCGAGGTCTTCGGCGTGAAATAAACCGCATTCCCACATTTCGAATTTTAAAAAAATGGCTCTCGAAAAAATCACCCAAGTCGCCGGTCGCGGCGTTTATGTCCCCGGCGAAGATCTCGACACCGACCGCATCATCCCAGCCCGGTTCATGAAGTGCATCACCTTCGACGGACTCGGAGAGTTTGCTTTCTACGACGCCCGTTCATTCGCCAAAGCCGACGGTCAAGTTCACCCGCTGGATGACGCCCGATTCCAAGGTGCCTCGATCTTGCTCTCAGGCTCGAATTTCGGTTGCGGCAGTTCGCGCGAGCACGCCCCGCAAGCCCTCTACCGCTTCGGCATCCGCGCCATTGTCGCCGAGAGCTTCGCAGAAATTTTCTTCGGCAACTCGATCACACTCGGAATGCCCTGCGTGATCGCCTCCAGCGAGGACATCCGCGCCATCGCGGCTCTCATCGAGTCCGATCCCGCCGCCCTCCTCACGCTGGATTTGACCGAGAAAAAAATCTCCATCGCCGATACCGATTTTCCCGTCACCATCGCCGACCATGCCCACGAGGCTTTGGTCAGCGGAAAGTGGGACGCCATTGCCGACCTCCTCGAGGGCCTTGATGCCGTGAAATCACGCGCCAACGCCCTCCCCTACATGGCCGCTTGAAACAGGAATTCCGAATCGCCTCGCGCGGAAGCGAGTTGGCCCTCTGGCAAACAAATTGGGTCCGGGGCGAGTTGCAAAAACGCTTCCCTGAAGCGCGTTTCGAGACGCTCACAATCAAAACCACGGGCGACAAAATTCTCGATGTCCCCCTCGCCAAGATCGGCGACAAGGGGCTTTTCACGAAGGAACTCGACACCAGCTTGCTCAATGGCGAGACCGATTTTGCAGTGCATAGTCTCAAGGACCTGCCGACCAAACTCCCCGAGGGTTTGGCGATTGCGGCGATCACGAAACGCTGGGACGCCCGCGATGTTTTGATTTCCCGAAGTGGCGAGGTTTTGGTGGATCTACCCAAGGGCGCGCGTGTTGCCACGGGGAGTCTGCGTCGGCGCTCGCAGCTCCTTCACTTCCGCCCGGATTTCGAAATTCTCGAGATCCGCGGAAACCTCAACACACGCTTCCGCAAATTCGACGAGGCGGACTGGGACGCCATGATCCTCGCGGCGGCGGGCGTCGAGCGGCTCGGATGGGGTGAGAGGATTTCAGAAAAAATTTCGACCGACATTTTGTTGCCGGCCGTCGGTCAAGGAAGCCTTGCGATTCTTTGTCGGGAGGAGGATGACGCGACGCTCGAATTCCTTATCAATATGGAGGACCGCGAATCGATGCTCGCCGCCCGGGCCGAGCGCTCGCTCATGCGAACTCTCGAGGGAGGATGTCAGGTTCCCATCGGCGCGCACGCGGTCGTTTCCGAAAAAGGAATCTCGCTGGCGGGCTGCGTTTGCTCGCTCGACGGGCGAACACTGGTTCGGGATTCCGTTTCCTCCGAAACCCATGACGATCCCGAAAACCTCGGCGCGGTCTTGGCTGGCAAGTTGCTGGAAAACGGCGCGCGGGAGATTTTGCGAGAGATTTTCGGAAAGGACAGTCGCTGATCGCTGGCGCGGCGGATTGCAAAAACCGGATCGAACTGGGAGGATTTGGCCATCGACACTGAAAAACATCTTTTCCTCCGCGCCTGCTACCGCCAGCCCGTGGAGCGGACGCCGGTCTGGATCATGCGCCAAGCCGGTCGCTACCTTCCCGAATACCGCGCCGTCCGGAAGAACCATTCGTTTTCCGAGATGTATAAGCGGCCCGACCTCGCCACCGAGGTAACCCTCCAGCCGATCGATATCCTTGGTGTGGATGCGGCGATTTTGTTCTCCGACATCCTCGTGGTCCCCGAGGCCATGGGCATGGAGTTGCATTTCAGCGAAGGCAAGGGGCCGCAACTCCCCAACCCGCTCCGCGATGAAGCCGCATTGAAAGCCCTCCGCCCCGTCGAGTCCAACCAAGACCTCGGATTCGTGATGGAGGCCATTCGTAACATTCGCCAAAACCTCGCCGATCGAGTGCCGCTCATTGGATTCGCCGGTGCGCCCTGGACCCTCGCCACCTACATGATCGAGGGCGGTGGTTCGAAAACTTTCCAGCACGCCAAAAAATGGCGCTTCGCCCGTCCCGACCTCCTTCGCATCCTCGTGGATCAAATCGCCGATGTCGTGATCGACTACTGCCGCGCGCAAATGGACGCCGGCGCGCAGGCGATTCAGATTTTCGATTCATGGGCGGGAATCCTCGATACAGCGGGGTTTGAGGAATTCGCCCTCGCGCCCGTCCGCCGAATCATCTCCGAAATCAAACGCCCAGGCATTCCGGTGATTTATTTTCCCAAAGGCGGCATGACCTGGCTCGACCGCGTGGTGGATTGTGGAGCCGATGTCATCGGGGTCGATTGGACGATCTCGCTCGAGTCCGCCCGCCGCGTCACCGGCGACCGTGTGGCCTTGCAGGGAAACATGGACCCCACCGCGCTCTACGCCCCGCCAGAGGCGATTCGCGAACAGGTTCGCTCGGTTCTTTCCAGCTACGGAAAAGGCCACGGCCACATTGGCAATCTCGGCCACGGCATGCTGCCCGACATCCCCGTCGAGCACACCCGCGCGTATGTGGACGCCATGAAAGAATTCAGCCCGGCATGGAAATGACCTCCGCCGCATCCAGCCCGAGGCTCGAGGTCGATCTCGACCTTCTTAAAAAATACAACCGCCCCGGCCCGCGCTACACGAGCTACCCGACGGCACCGCATTTCCACGAGGGCTTCGGTCCCGAGGAATACCGCCAGGAAATCCTTGCGACCAATGCCGGCGAAACGCCGCGCGACCTCTCGCTCTACTTCCATTTTCCGTTCTGCAAATCGCTTTGCTACTTCTGCGCCTGCAATGTGGTCATCACCAAAGACGCCAGCCGCGTCGGCCATTACCTCGGTGTCCTGAAAAAGGAAATCGACCTCGTCGCGAACCTCGTCGATCCGCAGCGTCAGGTCGTTCAAATGCACTGGGGCGGTGGCACGCCGACCTATATGTCGCCCGACCAGATCCGCGACATCTTCGGTTACATCCGCGAGAAATTCCCCTTCGCCGCCGAGGCCGAGATCAGCATCGAGATCGATCCCCGCACCATCTCGCCCGAACACCTGCCCGCCTTGCGCGAGGCGGGTTTCAACCGCGTGAGCTTCGGCCTGCAGGATGTGAACCCCGAGGTTCAGACGGCCATCAACCGCATCCAGACCGACGAGCAAAATGCCTTCGTCATCAACGAAAGCCGCCGCCTGGGTTTTGACTCGATCAATGTCGATCTCATCTACGGCCTGCCTCACCAAACGGTGGAATCCTACGAGCGCACACTCGAAAAAATCATCGCCTGGGACCCCGACCGCCTTGCGGTTTTCAACTACGCGCACGTGCCTTGGCTGAAGAAGCACCAGAAGCTCCTTCCGCTCGAGGCGATGCCCGACGCCGCCGACCGTCTGCGGATGCTCAAGCTCATCATCGATCGCCTCACCGAAGCCGGCTACGCCTACATCGGCATGGACCACTTCGCGAAGCCCGGTGACGAACTGACGAAGGCCCTTCGCGAGCGCACGCTCCACCGGAATTTCCAAGGCTACAGCACGCGCGCCGAGGCCGACATGTTCGCCATGGGCGTGACCTCGATCAGCAAACTCGCCGGAGCCTATGCACAAAATCTTAAAAGCCTCGCCGCCTACGAAGCCGCGCTGAACGAAGGCCGACTGCCCACCGCGATCGGGCTCAAGTTCTCGCACGACGACCTCCTCCGCCAGCATGTGATCACCGAGATCATGTGCAACAACCGCATCCTCAAACGCGATGTGGAGCAAAAGTTCGGCATCACCTTCGATTCCTACTTCGCCGATGTGCCGGAGAAGTTGAACGAGTTCGTCCTCGATGGACTCGTCTCGCTCCAAAAAGACCGGATCGAGGTCAGCGAGGCCGGGCGGTTGGTCATTCGCAACATCGCGATGGCCTTCGACGCCTACCTCAAGCCCGAGGCCTCGCAGGAAAAACCGATCTACTCGCGAACCGTCTAGCCACGCCATGCCAAGCCACACCGATGCGATCATCCTCGGAGCAGGCATTTCGGGACTGACGGTAGGATTTTACCTTGCGGAAAAAGGCCTCCGCGTTCGCATTCTTGAAAAAAGCCCCCTCGTCGGCGGCGCGATCCGCAGCGAACGGCGCGATGGATTTCTCATCGAGTTCGGGCCGAACACTGTTCTCGATACGACACCGCTGCTCGGCGGGCTTTTCCAAAAACTAGGCATCGCCTCCGAGCGGGTGGACGCCTCCCCTCAGGCCAAAAACCGCTACATCGTGCGGGGCGGCCAACTCCACGCCTTGCCAACCTCTCCGCTGGCGTTTCTTAAAACCCCGCTCTTTTCCACCTCGGCGAAGCTCCGTCTCCTGCTCGAGCCGTTCATTTCCCGCGCGCCGGAGGATCGTGAGGAATCACTCGCCGAATTCGTCACACGCCGGATCGGACCCGAGTTTTTGGATTACGCGATCAACCCGTTTGTCGCGGGTGTCTATGCCGGCGATCCCGCTCAACTGGGCGTGCAGAGCGCCTTTCCCAAGCTCCACGCCCTGGAGCGCGAGTATGGAAGCCTGATCCGTGGAGCAATCCTCAGCGCGCGCCAACGCAAGAAATCCGGCGAGACCCCGAAAAATCGCGCCGCCATGCTTGGGTTCCAAAAAGGACTCCAAACTTTTCCCGATGCCCTCCAGCGCGCGCTCGGAGATTCCGTTTCCACCAACTGCGGCCTTCGGTCCGTTTTACTCTCAGAGTCGGGTTTTTCCGTGACGCTCGAGTCCGGCGAAATCCTCGAAGCCCCGGTTCTACTCTCCACCATTCCCGCCCACTCGTTTGCGAGCCTGCCGATGGAGTTCGCGCAACCGCTCGCCTCGACGCTCGACGCCATCATCCATCCACCCGTGGCCATGGTTTTCATGGGATTCGACAAGCCGCCCGGTGGCATCGAGCGCGATGGCTTTGGATTTTTGGTTCCCGCGAAAGAGAAACGCCAAATCCTGGGTTGCATCTGGAGTTCCACGGTTTTCGACGGCCGCACTCCGGCCGGAGGCGCGGGGCTCACGGCTTTTGTGGGTGGTAGTCGTCAACCCGATCTAGCCCGGTTGGATGACACTAGCCTCGCCGCGCTCGTTCTTGATGAACTCCGCGCGCTCATGGGAATCACCGCCACGCCATCGCTTGTCGCTGTGCAGAAGTGGGAGAAAGCCATCCCGCAATACCAGGTCGGCTACGGCAGGACGATGGATGCCATCACACGGTTCGAAAACGAAACGCCCGGTTTTTTTGTTTCCGGAAATTTCCGGGGTGGGATCTCCGTGCCTGATTGTGTGAAACAATCCCATGCCATGGCCGACCGCATCTCGGACTTCCTCCAAAGCCATTCGTTGCCTAAAACTCACCGCCAATGACCCCAACTCCACTACTCCGCCCACGCCGCCTGCGCAAAAACCCGGCCATCCGCGCGATGGTGCGCGAAACCTCGCTCAGCCCCGAGGATTTCATTCTGCCGCTGTTCATCGTCGAAGGTGAGAATATCAAAAAACCGATCTCCAGCATGCCCGGGCATTTCCAGATGTCCGTCGACCACCTCGCTAAGGAGGCTGTGGAAATCCAATCCCTCGGCATCCCGGCGGTGATCCTCTTTGGCATTCCCGCCCACAAAGATGCCTGCGGGTCCGAAGCCATGAGCGCGAACAGCATCGTCTGCCGCGCCATCCAGGCCCTCAAAAAAGCCGCGCCGCATCTCTATGTCATCGCCGATGTTTGCTGCTGCGAATACACCGACCACGGCCATTGCGGCGCGCTCGTCGGGCAGGATGTGGACAACGACGCCACGCTCGAATTGCTACAAAAGCAGTCCCTCGTTCTCGCCCATGCCGGGGTGGATATGGTCGCTCCCTCCGGAATGATGGATGGCATGGTCGCCGCCATCCGCGCCGCGCTCGATGGCGCCGGATTTTCTGGAATTCCGATCATGAGCTACGCCGCGAAATTCGCCTCCGGGTTTTACGGCCCCTTCCGCGAAGCTGCCGAGTCCACGCCGCAATTTGGCGACCGCTCGACCTACCAGATGGACCCCGCCAACGGCCGCGAGGCCTTGCGCGAAGCGGCGCTGGATTACGAGGAGGGCGCCGACATTTTGATGGTTAAGCCAGCCATGCCCTACCTCGATGTGCTTTCACAAATGCGCGCCTCCTTCGACATTCCGATCGCCGCCTACCAGGTCTCCGGCGAGTTCGCGATGCTCAAAGCCGCCGCCCAACAAGGCTGGCTCGACCACGACCGCGTGATGATGGAATCCCTCCTCTCGATCAAACGCGCCGGCGCCGACCTGATCTTGACCTACTTCGCGAAGGAAGCGGCGGCCAAGCTGGGGTGATTTTTTCATCTCCAAACAACAAGCTACCTCGCAGACGCTGAAAGTTGCATCATGATGCAGTTTGTATATGCTTTGATGCATGAGAACGACACTCAGCATTCACGAACCTCTTTTGCGGCAAGCCAAAGAGATTTCTTTGCAGCGGAATATATCTGTCAGCCAAGTTGTTGAGGAAGCCATGCAATCGGCTTTTTGTAAAAAAGCGACTAAGAGCCGAGGCTCGGCGCTTCAATTTAAAACCTTTTGTGGAGACGGGTTGCAGCCAGGCGTTGATTTGTCCTCCTCGTCCGCACTACTGGACCTTATGGAGGGGCGATGAACCTGCTGGATGTCAATATCCTCATCGCTGTCCACCGGGAGGATGCCGAGTGTCACGAGGAAATCATGGCTTGGCTGAATACCGAGTTTGCGGATTCAGGGGGCGTCGGGGTCTCTGAACTCGTTCTGAGCGGTTTCCTGCGGGTTGTTACGCATCCGAAGATTTTCCGCAAGCCCACTCCCTTGCTCGAAGCACTCGAATTTTCGGAACAATTTCGCACGCATGATGTGGTTCGCATTTTTGCCCCTGGGCCGGATCACTGGCGTCTCTTCACCCAACTTTGTCGAAAAACCGGAGCCAAAGGGAATCTTGTTCCCGATGCCTACCACGCTGCTCTGGCCATCGAAACGGGTTGCGAATGGATTTCCTTAGACAGGGGATTCAGCAGGTTTCCAGGGCTTCGCTGGCGTCATCCGCTCGACTGAAGCCTCCCGCACCTTGACTTGCGTATTGATCGCCTCCAAGGGGAGGGACTAGCGTTCGGGTGTGGATTGGTTCACTGCGAGGAATGTGTTTTTGTTGGCTGTCGTTTGCTACGGCGGCGGGATGATTCACTCGCTGTTTCTTTGGCGGCGGGGTTTTTTGCGGGATGCGCGGGTCGGGTATTTTCTGCTGGTGGCCGCATTTTTGCTTCAGAGCTGGGCGATGTTTTTGCGGGGCATCTCGATCAAGGCCTGCCCGGTAAACAATCTTTTCGAGGCGATGCTTTTTGTCTGCTGGGGGCTGGTTGTGGCCTGCCTGGCGTTGGGGATTTCGAGTCGACTGCGGTTCATTGCGGCGTTCGCCTCGCCGTTGCTTTTTGCGATGGGGGTTTTCGCGCTGATGCCTGCGCTGGATACGGCGCCAACGGGTCCTCCTCAATTCTCCGGCTGGCTCGTGAGCATCCACGCGGCGATGATTCTTCTGGCCTACGGAGCATTCGGGATGGCGGCGGTCTCGGCCATCATGTTTCTGACGCAGGATCACAATTTGAAGCTCAAGAAACTCTCGGCGGTGCTTTCGGTGATGCCGCCGATCCAGCGTCTCGAGAGGGTCTCCTCGGGACTCGTCGTGGCGGGATTTGTGATGCTCACGCTGGGACTCCTCGCAGGCGCGGGACTGCCGAGGCCAGAGGGGCTTTCCTATTTTGCGGATGTGAAGGTGAAATGGTCGGCCCTCTTGTGGGTCGCCTATTTCGCCGTGATTCTTTGCCGCTGGCGGTTTGATCTGGCCGGACGCCATTTCGCATATGCCGTCGCCGGGGTTTTCGCCTTTCTCCTGCTGACCTTCTGGGGCACAAACCTGCTCTCAACCTTGCACAACCCATGATCGTCACGCTGGGATTGAGCCACCATTCCTCGCCGGTCGAGTTGCGCGAGCGGTTCGCATTCGCAGAGTCGCGGATTCCCGAGGCACTTCAAATTCTCCGGCGAAGCGGAAACATCGAGGAGGCCGTGATCCTCTCCACCTGCAACCGGGTGGAAATCTACGCGGTCGCTGCCGACAGCGATGCGACACGGGGATTCTCGACGGTGCGGGAATTTCTCACCGAGTTCCATGGACACGAAGGTCCGCTCGGCTCCGAATTCTACACGCTCACCGAGCCGGACAGCCTGCGACACCTTTTCCGCGTGGCGGCGGGGCTCGACTCGATGGTGATGGGTGAGACGGAAATCCTCGGGCAGTTGAAGCAAGCCTACCAACTCGCTTTGGAAAACGGTCACACCGGCGGGCGGCTCAACCGCGCGTTCCAGCGAGCCTTCCAAGCCTCGAAGCAAATCCGCACCGAGACAAAAATCCAACGCGGTTGTGTGAGCGTCGCCTCGGCCGCGGTGGGATTGGCCGAGCACATTTTCAATTCCCTCGCGGAACAAGAAGTTCTCGTCATCGGCGCCGGGGATACCAGCGAGAAAACCGCCCGTGCCCTTCTCTCGCGTGGCGCGCGGGGCGTTGTTGTCGCCAACCGCACGGGTGAGCGATCCCAAGCTTTGGCCGAGACGCTGGGCGGCCGGTCGATTCCTTTTGAAAACTGGGAACGCGAGTTGGAGCGGCTCGATATCGTGATCAGTAGCACGGCCTCGCCCGGCTATGTTCTCGACCGGGCGCGCCTCGAGCCAATCCTAAAGCGCCGCCACGGCCGGGCGCTCCTGTTGATCGACATCGCCGTTCCCCGAGATATCGACCCTTCCATCAACCTTCTCGACAGCGTGTATCTCTACAATGTGGACGACCTCCAGGGCATCGCCGACGACTCCTTGCGCCAGCGGCGCGAGGAGCTCGAGCGATGCGAGGCAATCATCGCGGAACGCCTTCAGGGACTGGTTACGCTGACTGCCGCGCCAAACGCGGGTTCATTTTTCCAAAACGCGCCAACGCGCGCTTGATCCTCAGTTTTTCGCGAGGAATTCGCGGGACATCGTCTCGAGCGTGTCGATCCAGAGCGGGTGTTCGTTGAGGCAGGGAATCTGCTCCAAATCCTTGCCGCCGGCTTCGACGAAGGACTCTTTGCCGCGAATTCGGATTTCTTCGAGGGTTTCGAGGCAGTCGGAAACAAACGCCGGGCACATGACAAGGATGCGCTGAACTCCTTCCCTCGCAAGGCGCTCTAGTTCAAGGTCGGTGTAGGGTTTGATCCAAGGATCGCGGCCGAGGCGCGACTGGAAGGAGACCGACCATTTGCCCTCGGGCAGGCCAGCGCCCTTGGCGACTTCCTCGGCGGTGCGGATGCATTGGTGCTTGTAGCAGGCCTGATGCGCGGCTTCGCACGGCGTGTGGCAGCAATCGGCGACTTTCAGGCAGTGTGAGCCGGTGGGGTCAGATTTTTTTATATGGCGCTCGGGGATGCCGTGGAAGCTGAAAAGCAAGTGGTCGAACCCGCCTGCGAGATGGTCTTTCATGCTCGCCACGAGGGCCGCGATGTAATCGGGGCGCTGGTAGTAGGGAGGCTGCACCACGATTTTCATGGCCGGGTCGATTTGTGCGGCGAGTTCCTGCACGCGCACAACAGCAGTTTCGTAGCTCGACATTGCGTAGTGCGGAAAAAGTGGGATCAGCAAAACCTCGGTTGCGCCTTTGGCTTTCAGGTTTTTGATGGCCGATTCGATCGAGGGATTCTGGTAGCGCATGGCGAGTTCGACGGGCACATCGACGCGCTTTTGCAAAAGATCCTGGGAATGGCGGCTCGCGACGATGAGCGGCGAGCCTTCGGGCGTCCAAACGGTCGAGTAGGCGTGGCCGGATTCCTTTGGGCGGTTGATCAGGACGATTCCAACAATGAGCCGGCGGAGAATCCACGGCACATCGATCACCCGGCCATCCATCAGAAATTCGTTGAGGTAGCGGCGCACATCCGGGACGGACGGCGAATCGGGGGAGCCCAAATTGACCAGAAGGATTGCCTTGCTCATAGGGCGTGGAGGTTGCTCGCAGCGCTTCGGATTTTCAAACCTTTCCGCGCAGGTAGCGGCTTATTGACGGGCCGCACGCTGACGGTTCAGCCAAACCTTTGTGATCCCCTTCATCCGAGTGAGGATGTAGTAGACCGTCTGGCTGCGCTGGCGCACGAGGTCGGCCCCGACGATTTTCGGAACGAAGTCGGCCGGAATCTCCAAGACCTCCTCCGGAGTGCAACCGGCGAGGCCTCTGCAAAGAATCGAGGTCATCGCCTTTGTGAGCGTCTGCACCTGAGGACCAAGCGTGACGCGGAATTCGCAGGCGCGGGTGCTCGAGATTTTCAGGAAAACCCCAACGGTGTCCGTGCATTCCTCATCCTTGCGGACATCTTCCAGATCGAATGACTCGCCATCGCGCGGGGCGTTTTTCCCAGCTGCGGTGGCGTAAGAAATCAGGGATTCGCGCTTTTCGGGAGCGGGCAGGGATTCGAAGAGCGAGACGATCTGGGCGAGCTTTTCTGGGTATTCCATGGCTTAGCCTCGCTCGATCGGCGCCCCCACGCGGTTGCCCCATTCGGTCCAGGAACCGTCGTAGTTGCGGACATTTTTGTATCCAAGGAGGTAGGTGAGGACGAACCAAGTGTGGCTCGAGCGCTCGCCGATGCGGCAATACGCGATGACATCCTGACCGCGCATGAGCCCCGCTTCCTCTTCGTAAATCGCATGGAGTTCCGCTGCGGACTTGAAGGTGCCGTCCTCTTTGACTGCCATTTTCCAGGGAACACTTGCCGCGCCGGGAACATGGCCGCCACGAAGAACTCCCTCTTGGGGATACTCCGGCATGTGGGTGATTTCGCCTCGGAATTCGCCGGGGGAACGCACATCGATGAGCGCATGGCCGGCCCGACTATGGGCGAGGGCTTGGTCGTAGAAAGCACGGATCTCGGCATCGCGGCGTTCGGCAGCGGGAGTGTATCGACCCTTCACAAAATGTGGCACGGCGCGGGTGAGGTGGCGATTTTCCGCGACCCATTTGTCGCGGCCACCGTCCATGATTTTCACTTTTTCGTGTCCGAAAAGCTGGAAGGTCCAGAGCGCGTAGCAAGCCCACCAGTTCGATTTATCGCCATAGAAAACCACCGTCGTCTCATTCGAAATTCCGTGCCGCTCGCAAAGTTCGGCGAATTGTTTCGGGGAAACGTAGTCACGGATCGTCTGGTCCTGCAGGTCCGCACGCCAATCGATATGCACCGCTCCCTGGATGTGACCGGTGTCGTAGAGAAGGTAGTCCTCGTTGCTCTCCACAAGGCGAACGCCGGAGTCGGACAAATGCTCCGAAACCCACTGTGTCGTGACCAAGGCATCCGGCTGGGCGTAATTTTTATCAATCATGGTGCGCCATTAACATCCAAGCGCCTGTTGCGCGCAAGTGGCAATGGACCCCAATTAGGCCTTAGCCACCTCAAGCGCCTCGATGCGGGCCTCGAGATTCGTGATGGTTTCCGATGAGATGCGCAGCTCATTTTCGAGTTCGGCCACCCGGCTGATCAAGCGGCTCGTATCGGCTTCCTGATAAAACGGAGACTCCGCGACGCTCATCGTCTCCCCGGTGCAACAATTCACGATCGGCGTGGAGGCATCGATCTCGCCAAGATTAAGAAATTCCAAAATCGCCCCGGCACTCGTGGGGCCGTAGAGCGGATTCCCTTTCACCTCGATCAACCAGTCCAAGTGGAGGTCTTCGATCATCGGCGCCTTGGTCCAAGTCTTGCCGTCATTCGAGATCGAGTCCTGTGCATTGATCTGGGCGGCGTCGGCCCACTCGAGGAGCTTCTCAAAAGGAACAGGTCCATGGACATTGCCAGAGCCATGTTTTTTCAACAGCCATACGGGGGACTGGTCGGAGGGCATATCGGGAAGCAAAGGATTTCCTCAGGCATGTGCGGAATGCAAGGGCGTTATTTTTGGGGGCTCCGAAAAAAATCCAGGCGCGTTACGCCCTGTCCTTTGCGAGTTTGAAATCCACCTGCTGCTTCAGCATGTCCACGCGATCGACAGCCACCTCGATGATGTCGCCGACCTGGTAAACTTTCTTCGTGCGACGCCCCACGATGCGGCACCGCGGTGCGTCGTGGACGAAAAAATCCCCCTCCAGCGTGGAAATATGAATGAGACCGGTAAGCAAAAACTCCGGGAGTTCCACGAAGAGCCCGAAATTCCGGGCGTCCATGATCACCGCGCGGAATGCCTGGCGTTTCTCCGAGGCGGCTTGAATTTGGAAAAATTCCAGTTTCTTGAGTCGCACGGATTCCTTTTCCGCATCAGCCGCCGTGCGCTCGGTGGTCGAAATGTGCTCCGCGAGCGCGCCGAGCGAGCTGGAATCCGGGCCGATTTTTGAGAGACCCAAGCGCCGTTCGAGGGCCCGGTGGACGATGAGATCACTGTAGCGGCGGATCGGGCTGGTGAAGTGGGTGTAGTCGCTTTTCGAGAGGCCATAGTGGCCGAGTGGCTCGGTGAAATACCGCGCGCGCTTGAGGCTCTTGAGCAGGGCGATTTTCACGGCAGGACCGAAAGGCTTGCCCTTCACGGCAAGGAGGAGTTTTTGAATTTCCGAACGCTGGGTGAGGTCTCCGGCATGGATGCCCTGAGAGGCCGCGAATTCGCGGAACTCAAGCAGCTTTTCCGGATCCGGATTTTCGTGGATTCGATAAACGGTCGGCTGCTTTTGGTGTTTGAGTTCGCGGGCGACGAGTTCGTTGGCGAGGAGCATGAACTCCTCGATGAGTTGGTGCGAAATGTCGTTCTCCACCTTCTCCAGCCGGATCGGCTTGCCGAGTTCATCGAGCCGCACCTTCACCTCGGGAAACTCAAGATCGAGCGACCCGGCGTCAAAGCGCTTGCGGCGCAGGAGCGAGGCGAGATCCCAGGCCGTGTGGAGCTTCTGAGCTAGGGCACTGGTGCCGCGTGGCCCTTCCAAAATGGCGAAGGCTTCCTTGTAGGTGAGCCTCTCCGCGCTGCGAATGACGGTTTTCGAGAAGCGCGCAGATTGAATTTTCCCGGCCTTGGTGATTTCGGCAAAAACCGAAAAAGCGAGGCGCTCGACTCGTGGCTTCAGGCTGCAAATTCCATTACTCAAGGCCTCGGGCAGCATCGGAATCACGCGGTCGGCGAGATACACGCTGTTGCCACGAGATTGCGCCTCACGGTCCAGCGCGGTCTTTGGCTTCACATAGTGCGAGACATCCGCGATGTGGATACCCACCTGCCAACCGGTTGGCGTCGTCTCGACATTGATCGCATCGTCAAAATCCTTCGCGTCGTCGGGGTCGATGGTGAAGATAAAATGCTCCCGCAAATCCTCTCGGCGGGCGGCTTCGTAAGAGTCGACCTCCGGCGCCACACGCTCGGCTTCGTGGCACACTTCGGCTGGAAATTCCACGGGCAGGTGGTGTTTGCGTATGATCGAGAGCATGTCCACCCCGGGCTTCCCGGCTGGACCGAGGACCTCGATCAAATGGCCCTCGGGATTCACATGGCGACTTTCCCAAGCATCGATTTTCGCCACGACCTTGTCGCCGACCTTCGCATCCAGCGGCGGCTTGGGAGGCAGGACATAGAGATTGCTCCCGAAGCGGGGATCGTCCGCCACGACATAGAAGAAATTGGACGATTTCTGGAGCGTTCCAACCAAGGTGTCGTTCGCTCGCACGAGAATTCGAATGATCCGGCCCTCCTGGCGCGCGGGAGAATCGGTGCGCGACCAGCGGGACTCCTGCGCCGGAATGATCCGCGCCACCACCCGGTCGCCGTGCATCGCGGTGAGAGTATTCTCAGGCCGGATATACAAATCGGCGGCGCCTGCGGTTTCATTAAGGACATGGGCTCCCCCGTTCAGGTGAAACTGGACCACTCCCGTGAAAAGATCCGCCTCTTTGGGAATAATGAACCGGTCTTTGCGGATTCGCGCGATTTCTCCCGAGAGCTCCAAATCTTTCAAAAGCGCGTCAAGCCGATCCTTCCACGCCGGCGGGAGATTCAATTCGGTGGCGAGGGCATTCGCATCCAAGGGACGCCGCGCGATGGCTCGCATCACGGAGATTTTGAGTTTTTCGGACAGCTCGAATTTTCCGCCGGATTTTCCGCGACGGTCGTGGTTTTTTTTAGGCCGTGAATCCGACTTGTGATCTCGCTTGGTAGGTTGAGAGGCTTTTTTCGGAAGGGGCTTGGAATCGGCCGCCTTCGGGTGCGGGGAGATGGAGGCTCGCCGCTTAGTGTGTTTTCCCATACCCCATCCATCGGTCCATGCCCTGGCGCTGGCAAGCCCAGCCTTTTTACATCGACGCACCGCTCGGGCCGATACCACTATCTCCGGCATGAAAGCCGTCCGCATCGTCGAACAACTCGCCATCTTTATCGCCAACCGCCCGGGCACACTCGTCGAGGTCTGCGACGCGCTCGCCGAAGACAAAATCAACATCTACGGCCTCACCGTTTCCGATACGGTGGACCACGCCGTGGTTCGCATGGTGGTGAGCGATACGCGCCGAGCGATTGCCTTGCTGGAGGCTCATGGAACGCTGGTTGTGGAGAGCGAGGTCTTGATGGTGGAAAATGACAACCGACCCGGCAGTCTCTCGCGAATCACCACAGCCCTCGCCTCCGTAAAAATCAACGTCGAGTATGCCTACCTCGCCTCGATGCCCGCCGCCCGTCGTGGTCTCCTCATCCTGCGCGTGTGCGATGTCAAAAAGGGCCTCAAAGTCCTTTCGGCGCTGACCATGGATTCCTAAGCACAAAGCGCGCGGAATTCCTCTTCGACGGCGGCCTGAAACTGGAGCAGCTAAAAGTTATACCGCCTCCATCAAAGCCGCCCTCAAAAGGTCCTCGCGAATGATGTGAAGTCGTGAGCTTGGGTTTTTAAATTTCTTGATAAATGCACTTGTCAACTTTCCACCTTGAAGCAAGCGCAACCAACCGGCTTCCGGATCCTCGCCCAATACCAGATAATCAATATCGTCTCCGAGGTGATTTGAGGTTGGCGTTATACCGCCTCGTCTTTGAATCTCTTTGCGCGCAGCCGAGCGTGGGCCCGTGACCATTTTGCCAGTGAACAAAAATTTGCACCCACCAAATAAAATTTCATGCTCATCATCGATGAGCTCATGCTCAAGGATAAGATCAGGTATCGAGCGGGCATTTTCGTATGCCTGGTTAATTGTTACAGCCTTGTGACGCTCCTCCCATTCAGCCCGAGCTAGCCGAAGCTTTTCTTTTTCAAAGTCCAGCCCTTGAACAATGCACCTACACCTAAGAACTGGACGCATCGTGGCAAATTCATAAATTTTACGTATCGAATCAAAATGCAGGCCTGCTAAGCGCGGAAATATCACTCGTTGCAGCAAATCAGTAGTGGCTTCTAAATCGCCCAGAGCAGAATGGGGCCGACAACAGTGCAAATCATAAAAATCACGCAAGTAGTCCAATCGGTGCGTCAGATGCTCAGGAAGTGCTCGACGCGCGAGTCCCCAAGAACAAAACCCCGGCTTACCTATCGGCTTAATTTGTAATCGATTGAATTCAGGAAATAAAACTCGATTCCAATCAAATTGGAGAAAGTGTGAAACGACTGGAACCTCTCCTATATACTCGCGCAATTGAGAATACGCATCCAGTGGCGGGAGTCCATTTTGAAGTATAAATTCCGTGGTGTATCCATGAACTAAAGTTGCTTCCAGCGGGATTTCAATTCTATGATTAATGAATACACGAAAGGGGGTTCCTACAGGCTTTAGACCTTCAAACTTCTGTGCGGCTACTTCAATCGCAAAAATTGGTGCATAGAGACCGTCTGTTTCCGTATCTATGAGCACCCAAGTATCCATGACTTTTAGCGTTTCAAATTTTTATCCATTAGAGCTTTTTGAAATTGATAGCGCCAACTCTGCGCTAGGGCCAAAGATAAGAAGTGAAACAAACTCATATTGAGTCATTTCATGTTCACTACTTTTTTGGAGCCGCACTTTGCTCTGATCAGGCAAAAATAAATCAAAGGAAATACGACCTGGAAAACGAAATCCTGCCTCTGAACTGCTTGCGGAGACCGCCCTAGTTACTTGGATGCAAATCCGGATTTTTTTTACAGCCTCGCTCCAAGGCTTGTAAGCCTCTTTTGTATCGTAAATTACATCCCCAACCGAGAAAGAGAAGTCTGCTCCTTGCGTCCACACCCAATATGATATTTTATCTTTTTTTCGCTCCGTATCTCGAATGTCCAAGGCGTTATTGAAAAATGGAGGAATATACATGAACCATTCGCTCGGTGAATCACCATGCGGTGATTTAAGGAGAGTTTCCGTTCGCTTTTGTTTTCCCAACTGAGAAGTCAGGCTCTTAAAAAGATTATGAATATCGACTAGATTATTTTTCATCAGGGAGATATCAATTTATTAAATTCATTCTCATCAATTATATTTATATTTAATTCTTGAGCCAAAGCTAACTTTGATCCAGCCCCCTCTCCCGCCAAAAGATATGTCGTTTTTCTGCTAACACTCCCAGAGATTTTTCCGCCATATCGGCGAATGATTTTAGCTACATCATCCCTAGAATTTGAAAGTGTTCCAGTTAAGACCCATACTGTATTTTCAAATCTATTATCGGAAGGCTCCGAGATCTCAGCAGGGTTTTCAAATCTAAGCCCCAAGTTCCTTAACTGGTGGAGCAATTCTGTGTTTTGCGCATTTTGAAACCAAGCATGTATCGCTTTTGCCATTACTTCACCGATACTATGTATTTGCTGAATTTTTTCTGCACTAGATTCTGCCAGTGTATCTAAGGATTGAAAATGATCCGCAAGTTCTCGCGCAGAAACTTCTCCAACATGCGGGATTCCAAGTCCATTTATGAGACAAGCAAGCGGGCGCAATTTACTGATCTGAATAGCGTCCAGGAGATTATTGGCGCTTTTTTCCCCAATCCGCTCCAATCCCAATAATTCTTCTTTTTTAATCAAGTAAATATCTGAGATATTTTTAAGAATTTCAGCATCAACAAGTTGATTGACCATTGCCGTGCCAAGGCCTTCAATATCCATGGCTTTTTTGGATGCAAAGTATTCTATTTTCCTTCGAATCTGTGCACTACAAGAGGAGTTAATGCATTTAAATGAAACTCCATCTTGTATTACATTTGATCTGCAAGATGGACAATGTGATGGCATTTCAAAAAACACCTCAGTGCCAATTCTGGAGCAAGGTTTAATTTGAATTAAAGCAGGAATTACCTCCCCGGCTTTCTCAATAATAACTGTATCCCCGATGCGAATATCTTTGCGCTGTATTTCCTCACCATTGTGCAACTGGGCCCGCGATACGACACTTCCCGATAGAGCAATAGGTTTAAGTTCCGCAACCGGAGTGAGTATTCCGGTTCTGCCGACTTGGGATGTAATTCCGAGCAAGGAGGTTTCGGCCTGTTCTGGCTTATATTTATAAGCTCTGGCCCAGAGGGGAGCCTTTTCCGTGGAACCAAATTCACCACGCAAAGCGAGACTATCAACCTTAACAACAGCTCCATCAATATCGTATGGAAATTCATTACGCAGCTGATCAATGCTTTTAATAGCATCCCAAACAGACTCTTTATCAGATCCTTCCAGAATTGTTTCAGGGATTGGCAGACCCCAACTCTTGAGGACTTGGAACATCTGTAGACTCGTAGCGGGTTGTTCGCCCTCCCAGAGTCCGCTGCCATAGAATATGGCAGCAAGTTTTCGCGATGCAGCAATGGCGGGGTCGAGCTGCTTGATCGAACCGGCGGCGGCGTTACGGGTATTCGCGAACGGAGGGAGCCCCTCTTCTTCGCGCTGAGAGTTTAGCAACGCAAATGCGGATTTCGGCAGGTAAACCTCACCACGAATTTCAACCCTCGCCGGAGCAGCGCCACGAAGTCGGTGCGGTATATTGGAAATCGTCAGGATGTTTTGGGTCACATCGTCGCCAGTCACTCCATCCCCGCGCGTGGCGGCGCGGACGAGGCGGCCGTTCTCATAGAGCAGCGAAATCGCAAGCCCATCCACCTTCGGCTCAATCGTGAAGTTGAAGGGACGACCCTCCGCAAGTTTGTGGATTTTACCAATGAAATCCCTCAACTCATCATCAGAATAGACATTTTGCAGACTCTGCATCGGCACGAGATGCTTGGCTGGGGCGAATTCCTCGAGAGGCTTGCCGCCCACGCGCCGGGTCGGGGAATCCTCGGCGGCGAACTCTGGGTGCTGATCTTCGAGGTCTTGGAGTTCGCGCAGGAGGGCATCGAATTCCTGATCCGAAATCTCCGGTGCGGCGTGCTGGTAGTAGAGCTGATTGTGACGCTCGAGTTCCGCGCGGAGGCGATCGATCCGCTCGCGAACGCCAGATTTGTCGAGCTCGGTTAAGAAATCAGACTGCGCCATATAAATCCGATTATCCGAAGCCCCGCCGAACCCGCCAATTCAAATTCCATCGGCTTCCACCGCACGCCGAAGCCTCCCTAGCACAAGCACGCCGCAAGCCGCGCCGAAAATATCCGCCGCCCAATCGTAGGGATCCATCCCCTTCCGGCCCGGAACGAATTGCTGGTTGTATTCATCGAGTGCCCCGGCCAACGAAAGAGCGAGAACGGTGAGCACCACCAACGAAAGCCCGCGCAGGCCGAACGACCTCGCCAACGCCCCCGCGAGAGCGCAGGCCCCACCGGCATAGAAGACAAAGTGGATCACCTTGTCCTGATACGGCAGAAGCGTCGGCATGTCCTGGGGCGATTCCGAACTGGAGAAGAAAAATAGAATCCCCAGCCAGATGGCGAAAAGAGCCCAAAGCAGCGGACCACACCGCAGGATGCGGGTGAGCACAGAGCGGAAACATTCCATGCGCCAAGGTTAGCAACCGCATCGGCATGGCCAAGCCCGCACGGATGCGCTTAGGTTTTTCCCATGGCAAAAAACAAACCCGGAATCGAGGAACGGAAAGCCCATGCGGAATTCGAATCCGCCGCGAGCCATTGGCTGGATGAGTCCTGCGAGCTGTTTCCCGAATACGCCAGCAAGCTGGGTTTCCGAAAATACGACCCGCTCCTCGGCGCCAACACTCCCGCGGTCCACGCCCGCCACATCGCTTTGATCGAACAAACCCTCGCGCGAATCGAGGCAACTCCCGAGGCGCTTTTCACGGGCGACGCCTGGCTCGACCGGCGCGGGATGCTCGCCCATCTGCGGATCGAACTTCTCTTCGAGCGCGACCTGCGCCGCTGGCGCACTAACCCGCAAACCCACACCGGCGCGGCGATCGACTCCATTTTCGAACTCCTCGTCCGCGCAGGGGAAAGCCCCGCCCAAATCCTCCCCGCCGTGGAGTCCCGACTTGCGCGATTGCCGGACTTCCTCCGCGCCGGGGCAAGCTGCGTGGAACGACCTGATCCGCTGTGGGTCAGCCTCACCGAGCAATCCTGCAAAGGCGCGGTGGAGTTTCTCGGAGGCCTTGAAACCGAACTGGCGAGCTTTTCGAAAAACCCGCGTCGACTTTCCTCCCTCCTGAAAACCGCCGCCAACGCTTTCACCCATTTCACCGCTTCCATCTCGCGCAAAAAAACCGCGTCGGCGGGCAGCTTTGCCATCGGCCGAGAGCGGTTCGAGTTTCTCATCCGCGAGCGTCTCGGGCTGGACCTCTCGCTCTCCGAGGCGCGAGCCGTGGGCGAATACCAGATCGCGCGTCACGAGTTTCTCCTGCGTGAGGCGGCGAAACGCCACGGTCGATCGCCCGCTCGCGAGCAGATCGACCGTGCCGCCGCCGCCTGGAACCCGGACAAGCCACTGATCGAGGTTTATCGCGAGGCAACCAGCCGCCTTCACGCTGATCTCCGGAAAGCCGGCCTCGTGACATTGCCCCAAGGCGATGCGTTGAAGGTCCTGCCCGTGCCGCCGTTTTTGAAACACCAATTCCCCACCGCCGCCTACAGCGCGCCGGAACCGTTTTCGGCCGACCGAACCGGGATTTTTTGGGTGAACGACCTCAGCCTCGACCAGAAGACCCCCGCGCGTCGCGCCGCAGAAATTCGCCAACATCACGGCCTGGAGCTGACCTGCGTTCACGAGGGCTACCCCGGCCACCACCTGCAGTTCGTGGTCCAATACAACCACCCAAGCCGTTGGCGTCGCCTCTTCGCACATGCGATTTTCTACGAGGGCTGGACGATGTGGTGCGAGAAAATGGCGGTCGATCACCGCCTCGTCGAGAGTCCGTGCGCCGAACTCACCCAGCTCCACGACGCCCTCTGGCGCGCGCACCGCATTGTGATCGATTGCGGCCTACAGGAGGGAACGCTTACCCCGTCCGGCGCCGCCTCGAGGCTCAGCCGAGGCGTAGGTTTCACCGCCGCCCGGGCCAAGGCCGATGTGAACTGGTATACCTCCAGCCCCGCGGTTCCGATGAGTTACCTCCTCGGCCGATTGGAGGTGGAAAAACTCCACGCCCGGCTCGTCACGGGTCGCGGATGGAGTTTGAAAAAATTCAACGACTGGATGCTCTCCCACGGCGCGCTGCCTTACAGCTGGATCGTCCGCGCCGGGGCGGGGGGCTTTCTCATTGACCGCACTCGGTAAGAGCCTCATGGAGAAACCCTCATGAAATACGGATTCTGGCATTTTCTTACTGTGCTCTGGGCCAAGGCAGTGGCTTCATCGGCTTGCCTGGCGACCGCACCTACAACGGGCTCCAAATCCAAATGATCGATCTCAAGAAGGCGAACTTCGACCAAGCCGTCCTGCGGACGATCGAGCTTCCAAATGATTTCGAGCCCGAAGATATCACCGACGACGCCGAACCTCTGGCCTTGAAGTCCAAGTAAAACGACGTCAACCACTCCGCTCCTTCGGTCATTCTTGGACCCTTTAGCGGCAATCGAGTGAAAGGCCTTGCCATTCGAAGGAGGGCATGAATTCTAACCGGCCCGTCATGCCTTTCAGGGTGTTTTCGGAACCCGCAACAAGGCACACCAATTGGCGTCGACTCTCACTCATCATGTTCAAGAATTTTCCCAAGGAATGGTTTTCAAATGTCCCGAAGGATTTGCTGGCGGGATTGGTTGTCGCGCTGGCACTCATCCCCGAGGCGATCGCCTTCTCGATTATCGCCGGCGTCGATCCGAAGGTGGGACTCTACGCCTCATTCTGCATCGCGGTGGTGACCGCGTTCGCGGGCGGACGGCCAGGCATGATCTCCGCGGCCACCGGAGCGATGGCATTGCTGATGTTCACCCTGGTCAAGGAACATGGCTTGCAATACCTGCTCGCGGCCACATTGCTGACGGGCTTTTTCCAAATCCTCTGCGGGCTCCTGCGGCTTGGCGAGGCGCTAAAATTCGTCTCCCGCTCGGTAATGACCGGATTTGTGAACGCGCTGGCGATCCTCATTTTCATGGCGCAATTGCCAGAGTTCAAAGGGGCTGGCTGGCAAATGATGGCGATGGTCGCCGGGGGGTTGGGCATTATCTACCTCCTGCCCCGCTTCACCAAGGCAGTGCCCTCTCCACTAGTCTGTATTGTCGTCCTCACACTGATCGCCGTGTTCACCGGCATGGACCTGCGAACGGTGGGTGACATGGGGCAACTCCCCTCGACATTGCCCCTCTTCTTCCTGCCGGATGTGCCTCTGTCCCTGGAAACGCTATGGATCATCCTTCCCTACGCGATCCCCTTGACCGTTGTGGGCCTGTTGGAATCCTTGATGACAGCGACGATCGTCGATGACATGACGGACACCGACAGCGACAAGAACCGTGAGTGCGTGGGCCAGGGAGCGGCAAACATTGTCGCGGGCTGCTTCGGCGGCATGGCCGGCTGCGCGATGATCGGGCAGACGGTGATCAATGTGAAATCCGGCGGGCGCGGGCGTCTATCATGTTTTTCCGCTGGAGTTTTCCTGCTGATTCTCATCGTCGTCCTTGGAAACTGGGTAAAAATCATCCCCATGGCGGCTCTGGTAGCCGTAATGATCATGGTGTCGATCGGCACATTCAGCTGGGAATCGGTGAAAAACCTCCGCACCCACCCCAAGACCTCAAGCCTGGTCATGGTTACCACCGTTCTGGTGGTTGTGTTCACTCACAACCTTGCCATCGGCGTGGCGATCGGCGTGCTCATGAGTGCCGTGTCCTTCGCGCGCAAGGCGGCTCGACTGGTGCGTGTGGGCACGGAATTGTCGGAGGACGGTGAAGTGCGGACCTATTTTGTGGAAGGCAATGTGTTCTTTGTCTCCGCTGGCCAATTTGCCCGCTCGTTCAACTTCCGGGAGGCTGTGGCGCGCGTGACGATCAATGTGACCCACGCACATTTTTGGGACATCACCTCCGTTGCAGCCCTTGACAAGGTGGTCTTGAAATTCCGGCGCGACGGTGCCCTGGTCGATGTGATCGGACTTAATGAAGCGAGTGCGACACTCGTCGAGCGGGTGGCGACCCACGACAAACCGGATTCCGCCCAAACCCAGCCCCTCCACTAAACCCACACCGCCATGAAAAAAATCCTCACCTGCACCGACGGTTCCGTCTATTCGAACAGCGTCCTCGACCACACCGCATGGGCTGCCGTCCGGTGCGGCGCCTCCGTTCGTGTGCTCCACATGCTCGACCCCCACCGCGAACGCGCCGAGTTGGTCGATATCAGCGGAGCCATGGGAATGGACACCGGTGCCGCCTTCATGGCTGAGCTGGCCGAGCTGGAGGAAAAGAAAAACCGTCTCGCTCGCGAGTGCGGCAAAGCACTCCTAGGAAATGCGGCCCAACGCCTCCAGGACGCGGGCGTCGAAAATGTCACCACCGTCCAGGAGCACGGTGAACTCGTCGAATCGGTCACCGCCATGGAGCGCGAGGCCGATCTCGTCGTGATCGGCAAGCGCGGGGAGTCGGCCGATTTCGCGAAGCTTCACCTTGGATCGAACCTTGAGCGCGTCATCCGTGGAAGCATCCGTCCAGTCCTCGTCGCCTCGCGAGAGTTCCATCCCATCGAAACGGTGCTCATCGCCTTCGATGGCGGCGAGAGCGTTGAAAAAGCTATCCGCTTCATCAGCGAAAGCCCGCTCCTCAAGGGCGTGGCTTGCCGACTGATCCATGCGGGCCAGAAAAACAGCCACTCCGCCGACGGTCTTGAGGAGGCCACCGCGCGGCTCATTGCCGCAGGATTTGACGCCCTATCCGAGAGGGTGTCCGGCCATCCTGAGGAGGTGATCACCGAAGCGGCCTCAAGGCACCGCGCGAACCTGCTCATCATGGGGGCCTATGGTCATTCTCGCCTTCGCCATCTCATCATCGGAAGCACCACCGCCGCCCTCGTCCGCGCCTGCAAAACGCCCATTCTCATCTTCCGGTAAAATATCTGACCGTTAGAATCTCTGGAGACAAACGCCACCGTGGCACCAGGTAAAGAAACGGTGACTGTTCAGGCCGACGCCAAGCCTCCGATCCCCGCCGACAAATCATCTCAAACCCAAATCGGCATTGCAGGGCTTCGCTGGAAGCGCGTAGTTTGAGGGTCTATGGGAAGACAATGGCTCCATGCCAAGCGCGAGGTCGCGAACCTCAAAAAAGGCCAGGCTGTCGGCAAACTGGTGAAAGAAATCATGGTCGCTGCCAAAACCGGTGGCCCCGACCTCGAAGGAAATGCCCGGCTTTTTGCAGCGGTCGAAAAGGCCAGAAAAGCCTCAGTGACGAGGGATGTGATCGAGCGCGCGATCAAAAAAGGGGCGGGTATCGGTGACGAAAAACTCACGCTCGAGCATTTGGTTTTTGAAGGCTACGCGCCCCACAAGATTCCCGTGATCGTCGAAGTTCTCACCGACAATATCAACCGCACCGCACCCGAGATGCGTGTGCTTTTCAAGAAAGGCCAACTCGGCACAGCTGGGAGCAACAAATTTCTCTTCGACCATGTGGGGATCGTGGAAGCGCACCACCCCGACAAATCCACCGACGCCGAGACCGCCGCGATCGAAGCGGGAGCGAATGATTTTTCCATCCTTGCCGAGGGCGAGAACGACGACATCCCCGCCGGCACACTGGGCGTGAAATTCCTCACCGAGCGCACCGCCACGGCGGCTGTCTCGAAATGGCTTTCGCAAAATGGGTGGACCGTTGTGACCAGCGAACTTGGTTTTGTGCCGAAGCAGCTGCCCGAACTCACCGACGAACAACGCGCGGAGACGGGTGAGTTTTTGCAGGCCCTGGAGGACCACGACGATGCCCACCGCGTCTGGGCGGCCTTTAAGTAATTCGGCGCCCAAAACCACGATCGTCCCGATCAGGAGGGACCTGCTTGTCAGGTCCGCAAATGACTTCCTCAACACACCAACCCGGCTCTGACAAGCAGAGCCCTCCTCACCATTTCTCACTAATGGAAGCCACCGCCACACGCCTCGTCGAACGACTGCGCGCCGCCGGCCACGAGGCGCTTTTTGCCGGCGGCTGCGTGCGCGACCGGCTTCTTGGGAAGGAAGCGCACGACATCGACATCGCCACGAGCGCGCGACCCGAGGAAATCCAGAAACTCTTCCCACGCACGGTGGCGGTTGGCGCACAGTTCGGGGTGATCGTCGTGCTGGAAGACGGGGGAGAATTTCAAGTCGCCACCTTCCGCTCCGATGGCGCCTATCGCGATGGACGCCACCCCGAGTCCGTGGCATTCACCAACGCCGAGGGCGACGCGCGGCGGCGGGATTTCACGGTCAACGGCCTTTTCTTCGATCCCCTCACCCGCCAAATCCTCGACTTCGTCGGCGGTGAGGCGGACCTCCGCGCGGGCATTCTCCGCAGCATCGGCGATCCCCATGCGCGCTTCGCCGAGGACAAGTTGCGGCTCATCCGCTGCGTGAGGTTCGCGGCCTCACTGGGATTCGAGATTGAAGCCGAAACTTGGCGGGCCTTGGTCGAGCGGGCGCCGGAGATCACCGCCGTGAGCGCCGAGCGCATCCGCGACGAACTCGTAAAAATTTTCACCCACCCCTCGCGCGTGCGGGGATTCGATCTGCTCGATCAATCCGGCCTACTTGCCATCCTGCTCCCCGAGGTCGAGGCACTGAAAGGCTGCGAGCAACCGCCCGACTTCCACCCCGAGGGCGATGTTTTTGTGCACACGCGCCTCATGCTGTCGCTTTTGCCGGAGCGGGTCTCCACACCTCTCGTCTTCTCGGTTTTATTCCACGACATCGGCAAGCCACCGGCGTTCCACATCGACGAAACAGGCCGCATTCGGTTCAACGGGCACGAATCGATCAGCGCCTCGATGACGGAAAAAATTTTCGCTCGGCTGAGGTTTTCGAACGCCGAAACGGAGGCCACGGTCGTCGGGGTGAAAAACCACATGGCCTTCAAGGATGTTCAAAACATGCGCGTCGCCACGCTCAAGCGATTCCTCGCCCGGCCAACGATCGATGACGAACTCGAACTCCACCGCGTGGATTGCCAGGGCTCGCACGGCTTACTCGACAACTACGATTTCCTCCTCCTCAAGCGGGAGGAGTTTTCCAACGAACCCCTCATTCCGCCGCCACTGATCACCGGACGCGACCTCATCGCGGCGGGACTCCAGCCCGGGCCGCCTTTCAAAAAGCTCCTCGACTCCGCACAGGCGCTCCAACTCGAGGGCGGATTGAAAACCCGGGACGATGCTCTTGCCTGGCTGAAAGAAGAATTGGCCCGCCCCGCTTAGACCCTGCCGAGGATTTGGGCGAGGGCGCGGATCGACTCCGGGGAGCGGAGGATTTGGGTGCATAGTGCTTCGATCTCGGAGGCCGGGATTTTTCCCTCGGCAAATTCCATCATGAGCCGCCGCAACTCCGGTGGCACGGTGATGTCGCGAGCGCCATCGGGAAAACTTTTTTCAAGAAAGCCAAAAATGTCTTTTAATCCATCCTCCGCGTTTGGATCGGCCTCGCTCGAGGAATCAGGCGACATGGCGGTTTTCTGAAAAAAGAAGGGAGTTCGAGCACACGCCGGAGATGTCCTGCCACTGCAAATGCAAACCGGGATCCTCTATTTGAATGGATCGCAGGGTTTGGTCCCGGACGATTCTGCGGGCGGAGGACAACGCACGGGAGAGCTTGCTCGGGGTGCTGCACCAGCAGATGCAAAGCCGATTTTGCGCAACTCCATAACCATGCCTCAACCACAACAGAAGCCTCGCCTCCGCCGGCAACGACTCGATGGCTTCGCGAAGCGCCTTGGAAACGATCGCCTGCAAGGCCTCTTCCATCACCTCCATACTTTCGCAAGGCAGGGATTCAATCTCCCCAATCTCCGCAGGCTCCATCAATCGCTCGCGGCGTTGACGGGAAATGAGGCGGTTAATCGCCACGCGCAGAAGCCAACCATCCAGCGGGCCTTCGCCCTTGAAACGCGCCAGCAGATTGCGCGGAGACTCGGCGACACATTCGGCGAGAATTTCGGAAACCACATCCTCGGCCACATCCCGCGAAGCCCCTCGGGATGTGAGGCTGACGATCATCCGGGGTCGTAATTCCTCGTTAAGTCGGAATAGAAAATCAGGGTCAATTTTTTGCCCACCGGAGGCGCTGGAAGGATCGGGGAGAAACTCAAACACAGAGTCGGAATACATCAAAAAGGCTGTGGAAAATAAGGCTTCGTTTTGCGTCTCCAGCCTGACTATCCGGTCTTAAGCGGGATCAACTTGAGATCAGACTATGCTTTTTATCCTCTCCGAGAAAAGCCATTTCCCACGCATTACGGAGCATTTGATCGACATCCTTTGGGCTTAACCCTGTTGCCGGGGCTCCGACATCCAGTTCATGGGGCAAATCGATGCCGCTAATTCCAGGGTTATCGGTGTTGATGCAGGCGAGCAGCCCCTCGGCGAGAAATCGGCGGAGTGGGTGGCTGGCGAGATTTGGCACGGCGCTGGTTTGGACATGCTCGTGAAATTCACTTTGAAGCCGATGCGGCGCTCGCCTGAAATTCCGCCGAGCCACCACATAGCGCCCCGTCGGCGCAATCCCCAACGCCCACAGTCTTGATATCCAAATTCAGTGACAGCCGAAGCCGTAGCGAAGGCTATTTCTGTTCGTCAGCGAAACGCGCGAGGCGGTTCGAGAGGATCAGAAATGTCGGCGCCCATAGGCCAACAAAAATACCGAAAAGCTCGCCGTGCGTGCGGGCTTCAAATGTTGCCTCTTTTCCGCCGGCATAATACCAGATGGCGATGGAGGCGAGGACCGAGGCGAGGCCAAGAACGAAGCAGAGGTTGCTTAGGATTTTCATAGGGTAATAACCCTAAGCTCCGCGCACTGTCCAACAAGAGAAATACACCGAGGCAAGGGTCAGTTGATCACCCCATCGCTGCGCCTCGGTATCTCTGCGGGAGATACTTTTACTTGCGGTTCCCCTCCTCTGCGCGTGGGCGGGTTATTTTTTGCCCCGGCCCGGGAAGGTGAGCTCGGCGACGCCGGATTTGTCCAAGTCGCCAAAGCCTTCCGACACCATGCGGTCGTATTGCTTCTTGGTGGCTTCGGCGAGCGGGAGATTAAGGCCTTTTTCGTGGGCGAGGCTGAGCGCGATGCCGCTGTCCTTTGCGGCGTGGGCGCCGGAGAAGAAACAGGAGTGGTCGCGGTTCTGCATGTCCTCGCCGTCGGTCTTGAGGACGCGGGAATCGGCGCCGGTTTGCGAAAACACTTCGCGGAGCATGGTGAGATCCAGACCGAGAGCGGCTCCGAGGCCAAGGCCCTCAGCGAGTCCGGCGGTGTTGATATTCATGACCATGTTGACCAAAGCCTTGACCTGAGCAGCCTGGCCGGTGGCGCCGATGTGGCGGAGCGAAATGCTCATATCCTTGAGGATCGCTTCCGCGCGCTGGAAGGCGGCGGTTGAGCCGCCAGTCATGAGATAGAGGGTTCCTTCGCGGGCTTGGGTGATGCTGGAGGCCATGCAGGCTTCGAGCGATTCCGCGCCGGCTTGGTGTGCGAGGGCCTCGACATCGAGGTGAACCTGAGGAGAAACGGTGGCGCAGTTGACGAAAAGTTTGCCTTTCGCGCCGACGAGGAGGCTGTCGCCCTGCTTGGCAAAAATGGCGTGCATGGCCTTGTCATCGGTAACGACCGTGATGATCAAGCTGGCGAGTTCGGTTGCGCGGGCCAGAGTTTGGCAGGCTTCCGCGCCGATTTCCGCCGCGAGCTCGGTGGCGAGCGGGGCGTGCGAGTCGTAGACGGCGGTGACGGTGTGTCCTTTGTCCTTGAGGCGGCGGGCCATGTTGGCGCCCATGCGACCAACTCCGATGAATGCGATGGTTTCTTTCATAGTGGTGTTTGGTGGTTAAGCGGTGAAAAAGGGATTGGCGTGTTTTTGTTCTCCGACGGTCGTCAGCGGGCCGTGGCCGGAGCAAATAATGGTGGCCGCGGGAAGGGTTAGGATTTGCTCGCGGTTGTTGCGCAGGGCATCCGCGTAGGAAACCATCCCTCCGCCCATGGATCCCGCAAACATCGAGTCACCGACGATGGCGACGGGCTGCGAGAGGCCTTGGATGAAAAAGGTCACCCCGCCGGCGGCATGGCCGCTCGTGAGTCGGGTTCCCACCGAGAGCTTCCCGATTTGAAAAACGCGACCGGGGCTGAACGACTCGGCATTCGGGAGCGGTTCCTTCTCGCACACCCATGCATGCGCGCCGGTGGCTTTGACCAACCGGTCGAGATCGAGAATGTGGTCGGTGTGGATGTGGGTGATGAAAATCTGCTTCACTTGAAGCCCGTGGCTGGCGGCAAAGTCGAGCATCGGCTGGCCATCTGCTCCGGTATCGAAAAAGGCGGCCTCCTTCGAGGCGGGATCCCAGACGAGGTAGGAATTCACGGTCATGTCCTCGAAGACCGTATTGAAATGCGCGAGGCCCTCTGGCTCATGGACGGGGGCGGGCTGGTAGGATGACTTGGCCAAAGCGAGGAGCGCGTTAGCTCCGAGGCCGAGAACACCCGCGACCTGGCGCAGAAGGGGCTCCTGGAGTTCGCCGGATTTCAGGATCAAGATTTCGGCGACTGTGGCGCCGGACTTGGCTGCGAGCGCCTCGTCGTTGATGGAAAGCCCGCGCTGGGCTTTTCCGATAATGTCCGTGTAGCTGTCTTCGATCGGGATGCTGATGGGCATAGAGGTAGGATTATTTAGGGGAGGCGGATTCAAATCTGCCCGAGGTGAAAAGGGAACTTCAAAAATCGAATTTTGCGATCCTCCCGAGCGTCCTCACGCACTTCGGAATTGTCCACGCCCATGGAATTGCCCACCATTAGCCTCCTATCTATGACCACAAAAAACCTCGCCGCCTCGATTCTTTTGGCCACCGCCTTTTCCGTTCAAGCCCATCCGGACCAAAAGCCCGCCTCGACACCTGCGCCTGCAGTGGAACCAAAAGTTGGTGCCCTCACCGGCCAAGGCGATTGGGTTTACCAAACCGTCCCCGACTGGGGGCACATTCCCGGCCAGGAATTCATCGGCCACACCAACGGCAATATCGCAGTCGATAAATCGGGCAAAATCTATGTCTCCACCGACGGACCGAACGGCATCATCATCTATCTGCCCGACGGCACCTTTGTCCGCAGTTGGGGCGAACCCTCGCGCCGCTTCCACAGCCTCGTCGTCAACGAGGAGGGCGGGAAGGAATTCCTCTACGCCGTCGGCGGCGGCCGCGTTTGCAAACATGACCTCGACGGAAAAGTCATCTTCCAAATCGACCACAAGCCCGGCTCCGAAGACCGCGGCTGGACCAATGCCACGGCAGTCGTCGTCGGCGCGGACGGCACCATTTATGTCGCCGACGGCTACGGCACGAACCTCATCTACAAATACGCGCAGGACGGAAAATTCCTCGGCAAATTCGGCGCCCCGGGAACCGAGCCCGGCCAGTTCAAAATCTGCCACGGTATGACCCTCGATGCCCGCAACCCCAACAAGCCGATCCTCATCATCAGCGACCGCGAGAACCACCGCATTCAAACCATCGACCTCAACGGAAACCCCATCGCCATCCCGATCACCGGCCTCCGCCAACCCACCAGCACCTTCGTCCATGGCGACCTCCTGCTCGTCGCGGAACTCGGCGGCCGCGCCCTGCTTCTCGATAAAAATTACAAAGTCCTCAGCGAGCTCGGCGATAACCCCATCCTCACCCAACGCGCCGGTTTCGGCGTCCCACCGAAGGATTGGAAAGACGGCGTCTTCACCGCTCCCCACGGCTGCGCGATCGACCAAAAAGGCGACCTCTACATCCAGGATTGGAACAAGTGGGGCCGCATCACCAAGCTGGTGAAAAACCCCCTGAACTGAAAGCGGCCTCTACCCCTCTTGCTCCAACGACACCTCGATGAATTTCGACATCGGCGTATGGCTTTTGACGGCGTGTTCGTCGATGCCAACGAGGACATTGGTCTCGGGGTAGTAGGCGGCGGCGCAGCCTTTCGGGATCGAATAGGCGACGGGACGGAACTCGGGCGCACGGCGCTCCCTGCCGTCGGCAGCGTGGCTCCGGATCGTGACACTGGATTTTTCCGTGAGGCCGAGTTCGCGCATGTCGTCGGCATTGAGAAATAGAACGCGGCGCTCGCCAGTGATGCCGCGGTAGCGGTCGCCGCTGTCGTAGATCGTGGTGTTGTATTGATTGTGCGAGCGCAGAGTCATCAAGCGCAGATGGCCGGGTTGCACGGAAATGCGGGGCAGGGTGTTGGAAATAAAATTCGCCCGTCCGGTGGAAGTGCGCCACTCGCGGTTAGCGGGAGGATTTGGCAAATGGAACCCGCCGGGTTGCTGGATTCGCTTGTTGTAATCCGCAAAGCCCGGGATGACCGACTCGATGCATTCGCGGATGTGGTCGTAATCTGAAACAAGGTAATTCCAGTCCACCGGCCCGTTCGGGAAAAGTTTGGCGCCGATACCAGCGATGATGGCGGGTTCGGACTTGAGGTGTTCCGACGCCGGGCGGTTGATGCCCGTGGAGGCGTGGACCATGCTCATCGAGTCTTCGACCGTGACCGATTGCCTGCTGCCAGCCTGGATGTCGGCCTCCGAGCGGCCGAGGCAGGGGAGGATCAGCGCGGCCGCGCCATGGACGACATGGCTGCGGTTCAGGTGGGTCGAGACATGGACCGTCATCCCGCACCGGCGCAGTGCCTGCCAAGTGAGGTCGGAGTCGGGAGTGGCGGAGGCGAAATTCCCGCCCATGCCGAGGAAAAATCCCACGCGTCCCTCAGCCATGGCCTTGATGGTGTGGACGGTCGAGAAGCCGTGATGGCGAGGCGCGGTGAAGCCGAATTCCTTTTCCAGACGGGCGAGAAATTCCTCCTTGGGTTCCTCGGTGATGCCCATGGTGCGGTCACCTTGGACATTGCTGTGTCCGCGAACGGGGCACGCTCCGGCACCCGGGCGGCCAATATTTCCGCGCAGCAGAAGTAGGTTCACCACCTCTTGAATGTTGGCGACTCCGTGGCGGTGTTGGGTGAGCCCCATCGCCCAGCAACAAATCACAGAGCCCGCGCCGAGATAGACCTCCGCCGCCTCGGCGATCTGGTGGCGGTCGAGTCCACTCTGCTCGAGGAGAACCTCCCAAGGAGTTTCCGCGACGAGGCGGCGATATTCCTCGAATCCGTGCGTGTGGCGCTCGAGAAAATCGTGATCGAGGACCGAGCGGTCGGACTCGGCTTTTTCCAAAATGAATTTCGCCATCGCGCGGATGGCGGCCATGTCGCCTCCGATCTGCACTTGATAGTAATGCGAGCTGATCGGCGTGCTGCGGCCGAGGAGCATGTCGACGGCATTTTGGGGATGCGTGAAATTCAGGAGACCCGCTTCCTTGAGCGGATTGAAACTCACAATCCTCGCCCCGCGCTTCGAGGCTTTCTCGAGCTCGGAGAGCATGCGCGGGTGGTTGGTGCCGGGATTTTGGCCGAAGACAAAGATTGCGTCGGCTTTTTCAAAATCCTCGAGCGTCACAGTGCCTTTGCCAGTAGCAATCGATTCACCCATCCCGACGCCGCTGGACTCGTGGCACATATTCGAGCAGTCGGGGAAATTGTTCGTTCCGAAAAGCCGGCCGAGCAGTTGGTAAAGGAATGCCGCCTCGTTGCTGGTGCGGCCGGAGGTGTAGAAAGCCGCCTCATCCGGCGAGCCAAGCGAGCGCAGGTGCCGCGCGATGCGGTCAAACGCCTCGTCCCACGAAACCGCCTCGTAGCGGTCGGTGTCGGGATTGTAGGCCATCGGGTGCGTGAGCCGGCCGGTGTTCTCGAGTGTAAAGTCATCCCATCCGCGCATCTCGGTGACGGTGTGTTTCGCAAAAAGCTCGGGCGTCGCGCGCTTGGTGGTCGTTTCGTAGGTCAAGGCCTTGACGCCATTCTCGCAGAATTCCGTGGGCGAAGGATTTTTCGGGTCCGGCCAAGCGCAGCCCGGGCAATCGAAGCCACGCGGCTGGTTCATGCGAAAGAGGGTCGCGTTGCCTTTGAGGAAACTTTCACGGCGGAGGAAGTGCAGGGAGGAATTGAGAGCTCCCCATCCGCCGGCTTCGGTTTTTTGTTCAGCCATGGCTTGTGTCGGGTTTCTTTGCGGACTGGCCGCCGGGAGATATTGGGCTGATGAGGCGCGAGAACAAGTCGTTTCCAAGCAAGCGGGCGGGCGGTATGTTTTCGGGTTTTCCAACCCGATGTCATCCGATCCCGCCACCACCCCGCCACTCGACCAGCTCGGGCGCCCGGTGCGTGATCTGCGGGTGTCGCTCACCGACCGCTGCAATCTGCGGTGCACTTATTGCATGCCGGCCGAGGTTTTCGACAAAGACCATGTGTTCCTTCGCAAGGAGCAGTTGTTGCGGTTGACCGAACTCGACCGGATCATCGGGGCGTTCGTCCGCTGCGGGGTGCGGAAACTTCGCCTCACCGGCGGCGAGCCGCTGCTCCGGCGGGGTGCGGTGAAATTCCTGCGGGGGCTCGGGCGCTTTGCGGAGCTGGAGGATGTGGCCATGACCACCAACGGACTGCTTTTGGCGGAGTTCGCGGAAGAGCTCGCAGAGGCCGGCCTGCATCGCGTGACCGTGAGCCTCGACGCGCTCGATCCCGAAATATTCGGCGCGATGAACGGGCGCGGCCACCATCCCTCCCGCGTGCTCGAAGGCATCGCGGCGGCGCAAGCGGCCGGGCTCGGAGTAAAAGTCAACATGGTCGTCCAGCGCGGCGTGAACGATTCCCAAATCCTCCCGATGGCGCGGCACTTCAAGGAACTCGGCGTGACCTTCCGCTTCATCGAATTCATGGATGTCGGAAACACGAATCATTGGGATCCGGGGATGGTTGTTCCGGGCACGGAAATCCTCGCGATGCTCGCGCGGGAATTTGATTTCGAGCCGGTGGCGGCGGACTATCCCGGCGAGGTGGCGAACCGATACCGCCACCGGGACAATGGCAGTGAGTTCGGAGTCATCACCTCGATCTCCGCTCCGTTTTGCCGCCAGTGCTCTCGGGCGCGGCTCTCGGCTGATGGACGGCTTTTCACCTGCCTGTTCGCTTCGGAGGGCTTTGATCTTGTCGGAGCGATAAGGGCCAAGAACCTCGATGACGAGTCGCTCCACCGTCTGGTGTCCGAGCTCTGGAGCCGGCGGAATGACCGCTATTCGGAAATCCGCTCCGTCAGCGGACCCGCGCAGAAGGTCGAGATGTCCTTCATTGGCGGGTGAATTTTTCGCCATGCTTCTTGCCTTTCTCTTTTTTCTGGTGGCGCTGGTGTATTCGAGCGTCGGGTTCGGAGGAGGTTCGTCCTACCTCGCGCTTCTGCATTGGCACGGCGTCTCCCCAGCTCTGCTGCCGATTCCTGCCTTGGCCTGTAATCTAATCGTCTCCGCAACCGGCTTCGCGCAATTCGCCCGAGCCGGGCATTTTCCTTGGCGGAGGAGCCTACCCTTCCTCGCCTGTTCCATTCCTGCTTCCTACCTCGGAGGCCTCTTTCCGGTGCGCGAAGCGGCATTTCTCTGGCTGCTGGCCGCGTCGCTCACGGCGGCCGGGGTTTTGTTGCTCGTCCCGATCAAGCAGGACGACTCGCCCTCCGACAGCGCGTTTCGTCGATGGATAGGAAAAGCCGGGCCGATCCTTGGAGCCGGTCTGGGTTTTCTCTCGGGGGTTGTCGGGATTGGTGGGGGAATCTTTTTGGCACCCATCCTCCACCTCGCGCGCTGGGCTCCGGCGAAGCAAGTCGCAGCCCTTGCCGCCGGTTTTATTTTTGTGAACAGCGCCTCCGGGCTGGCGGGTCAGTTGCAAAAATTCCAAGGCGACGGCGCGGTATTGTGGGCATTCTGGCTCCTCCCGCTCGCAGTTCTTGTCGGCGGATGGCTCGGGTCCCGCTGCGGGTGTGGGTTTCTGCCGCCGTTGCGCGTGCGGCAGATCACCGGCGGGATTATTCTCCTCGTGGCGGCGAATCTTTGGACAAAGATTCTGTAGTCGATTCGACACGATGGAGGCTGCTGTAAAAAGTGGCGCGGTTGTCGCGGCAAAATCCGGCGAGCGTGATCCCCCAGCGTTCCGCTGTTTCCACAGCGAGGGAAGAGGGTGCAGAAATCGCCGAAAGCACGGGAATGCCTGCGCGGGCACATTTTTGAACAATCTCGAAGGAAACCCGACCACTGACTGTCAGCACGGCGGCCGAAGCGAGGATTTCGTTTTCGAGCAGGAACCCCACGACTTTGTCCACCGCGTTGTGGCGTCCAATGTCCTCGAACACGCAAAGAATCTCACCGCTGGCCGTGGCGGCCGCCGCGCCGTGGCAGCCGCCGGTGCCGGAGAAGGTGGACTGACGCGCCCGCACGGCGGCATGGATCGCGCGAAGACGCGTGGCGTCGATCGGAATATTTTTGGAGACGGGTGGGATTTCGAGGAACGACGGATCGAGGGATTCCTTGCCGCAAAGCCCGCAAGACGAGGTTGACGCCAATCGCCGGGTCGAACCCGAGTGCGATGGATCGTCGATACAAACCTCAATGAGGGTCGCATTTTTCCGCTCGGTTTGGAAAGCGACCCGGTAGCCCGTGGTGTCGATCCCCTCCGAGTGGAGAAGCCCCCGAACGAGGAGCCCCTCATCTCCGGGCGTTTGCATGGTTACGGAATAAAGCGACCCGTTGAGCAGGATTTGCAGTGCCCGCTCGACAGTAAGGTCGTCGACGACTTCCCGCGTTTTTGTTTCCTCCTGGAGCAAGGCCGGGCAGGGCTTCGAGCGGGCTTCGGGTAGGTTTAATTCGACTTTGCCGCATCGCAGGGTTCCGCCAGTCAGAATGTGGCAACGCAGGCCACCGCGTCCGGCAAGAAAGGCATTCGCTCCGGGGCCAACCGCCTCGTCCATCCAGTAACACGGCTTGCACTCCTCCACTCCCTCGAACTCGACATCGCCGATGGAGAATTTTTTTCCAATCAGGCCGTTCAAATCCACGCCGGAGACCAGAACATTCCGGCGAAGCACCGAATAATCGAGATGTGGAATTCCCAGGTGGCGACACATTTCCTCCACCACCTCGAGGGAGAGAAGGGTTATTTGGGTTTTGGAGTTCGGATCCTTGCCGTGGTAGCGGTCGCCAACGATCCCCATGCCCGCCTCGCAGCGGGCTTCGTCGAGTCGGATGGTGCCATGAGTTTCGCGGCCGAGGCCGTGGCGTCCCTTGAAGTCGTGGCCGGGCGAAATCCAGATGTCGTGGATGCGAAGAAGCATAAATCAATGCGAATGCTGCGACCCGCACGCGCATCCCTCGACCCACTCGCCATGGCCGTCGGCATAGGTTTCGCGTTTCCAAATCGGAACGCGGGCCTTGATGGCATCGATCAACTCCCGGCACGCCGCGAACGCCTCCTCGCGATGCGCTGCCGCCGCGCCGACCCAAACGGCGAGGTCGCCGGGCTGGAGATCACCCGTGGCGTGAATGGCTGCCGCGCGCACGCCGTGTTTGGTGGAAATTTCTTCCAGCAACCGGCGTCCCTCCTTCTCTGCCAATTCCAGATAGGCTTGGTAGTGAAGCCCGACCACCGACCGGCCCTCGTGGTGGTTCCGCACGCGGCCCTCGAAAAAAACCAAGCCGCCGTGTTCGTTTCCCTCCAACTCCTGTCGGAGAGGCGCTGGATCGATCGGATGGGGATGGATGCGAAAACTCATGGAGTCAGCCGCCGGAGAACGGCGGAAGGAGGGCGATCTTGTCGCCAGGACGAAGCGGTTGGTCGCCCGAAGCGAACTCGTCATTCACCGCCAGGCGGGTGGTGGAGAGGTCGAGGCCATGGCGTTGGGAAAGCTCGTGGAGCAAGGCCCCGGCTGTCTCGGTTTTGGTGCGAATGGTTTCGTCGCTCAGTCCGCGCAGCTCCGAAAGATGCCCGAACCACGAGAGGTGGATGGGGAAACCGCCCGCTTCCTCCAGGTCCTGTGGCGTGTTCAAGTTTGTCAGGGCTTCCGCCGCTCCCTCTGGCAACGCGATCAAATCGGCTTTTTCCTCGATCAGGATGTGGCGCGGGCAGAAGTGGCCACGCGCGGCGTGACGCTCCAACACCGCCCGCGCCGAGGGTTCGTAAATCGCGCAAAGCGGCTCCGGGAGGCTGTCGCTTGATGAGGCGAACGCGACAAAAGGCGGCGCGTCGTTTGTTTTTCGGTGGGCGATCAAGTCCGACAGCACCTGCTCGGAAACAAACGGAAGATCGCAGGCGAGCACGAGCCAGGCTGCTTCAGGGTCTTTTTGGAAAGCCGCGAGGATTCCGGAAAGCGGACCCTGGGCCAACGGGGAGTCCACCAAAACCTCGAGTCCCTGCGCCCCTTCGGGCGCGGTCTGGCCATCGCGGAGGGAAACGAAGGTGCGTTCGCAGAATTTGCCGAGCAGATCCGCCCCGCGCTGGGCCTGGGTGATGCCATCGCCCCCGACAACCATCGAGGCTTTGTCACGACCCATGCGGGAGCTTTTCCCACCGGCAAGAAGGAGTCCGTTCAGACGCGGAGTCATAAGCCAGCGGTGTAGTCGGTCTTTCCGCCACGCTTTTCGAGCAGGCGGACGCGGCGGATTTCCATGGCGGGCGAGAAGGCCTTGCACATGTCGTAAACGGCCAGCGCGGCGACACTCGCTGCTGTCAGAGCCTCCATCTCGACGCCGGTCTTGTGGCTGGTTTTTGCCAGCGCCTGGATTTTCAGAATTCCATTTTTCGGGGGATCAATCGTGATACGCAAACCTTCCAACGGAAGCGCGTGGCAGAACGGGATGAGATTCGATGTCTGCTTGGCGGCCATCGTTCCCGCGATGATCGCGGTGTGAAAAACAGGCCCTTTCGGCGAGCGGATGTCACCATCCTGCATTTGCGCGACGATTTCCGGAGGCAGCCAAACCTCGGCCTCGGCGACGGCGGTGCGGGCGGAGGGTTGTTTTCCCGAGATGTCGACCATGGCTGGATTCTTGTTTGAATCCAGATGAGTCCAGCTCGGTGCGGGTTCCTCTTTTGGCGGTTTCATTTCGCGAGCCAAGGAAAGTAAGGAGCGGCCTCGCCCTCTGCAAAACTTTCATCCACCTCGACGATGCCGTCGCTACCGGTGAGACCTGCGAAGTCCCCCGAATTGGCGACCGGAGCGGGAGCCACCGTGCCGTTGGACATTTCCCGGACCGGCAGAAAAAGCGTCAACCCCGGCGGCTTGGTGAATCCCCCGCGCAGAATCCGGCGTGTCCGCGGCGCCGTCGACTCGCCGCTCCAGTGCGACAGCGCGGGAAGGACATAGCGGTGCAGGCAGACAAGGGCCGACACCGGGTTGCCGGGGAGCCCGAACACCACCTGACCAGCGGGCATTTGCCATACTCCCATGGGTTTTCCCGGGCGTTGGGCGATGCCCTGAAGGATCGATGCCGCGCCGAGACTGACGAGAATTTCCGGCACCAAATCCCAGCGCCCTTTGGACACACCTCCGGTGAGAACCACCAGATCGTTCTCGGACAAAACCGCCGTGAGCCCCTGCCGCAAATCCTCGGGATCATCACGCAGGCATCGGGTCGCAGTTGGACCATGCCCCGCCAACTGCAGCGCCGCCGCGAGGGCGTGCGTATTGGAGCGGCGAATCTGGCCGGCCTCCGGAACCTTCCCGACCGGAACCAACTCGTCACCCGTTCCGAGAACCGCGATCCGCAGCGGAGCGGCCACTTGAATTTCGGCACAACCACACGCCGCCGCGATGCCAATTTCGACTGGCCCGAGACGCACTCCCGAGCGGAGCAACGCGTCGCCCGCACGGTGATCCGAGCCTTGCCGATGTATAAACTCCCCCGCCCGCGTTTTCTTTCCGGGATGAAGAACCGCCACGCCTTCGTGCAAGTCATACCACTCGCAGGGCAGAACCGCATCGGCTCCGTCCGGCAGCACCGCGCCGGTCATGACTTCGATCGCCGCGTCTTCGGCGGGAGGAAGGGCAATCTGCGGCTGGCCCGAAGGCGCTACGCCCTGGACCAAAAACCGGCGGCACCCGCTCGAGCGCACCGCCAGCCCATCCATCATGACTCGGTCAAACGGAGGAAGGTCGTGGTCCACGGTGATGTCCTGCCGCAAAAATTTTCCAGCCGCCGCCTCCAGCGCGCAACTCACGGACGGCACCGTTCCTCGAAGCGAAAAAATCCGCTCCTCCGCTTCGCTGGGAGACAAAGGCTTCATCTCGGAATTGTTCCAAAAAGCCAGCGCGTTGTTGAAAGTCTCGCGGGCAAATCAGGACTGCTCGGCGAGCAGTTCGTTCCAGATTTTTTTGATGTCGTTGCCGAGGACAATGGTGTCCTGCCAGACATTTGGGAAGCAACTCAGGTTGTAGCCGATGGTGGTGCCTTGCTCGGGCACGACCCAGAGTTCGTTGGTCGGGCGCGGGCCGGCCAGCCAGTGCTTGAGGGCCTGGCGGATGAACGGGCGGCAGTCCTCGTATTCGGGCGAGAAGTTGCCTTTGCCGTCGGTGATCGGAATCATGCAATGGTGCCCGTTGAAGGGGCGCATGTGCCAGAGGGTGGACTGTTGGAAGACGGGGATGTTGGTTTCGTCAAAGAGGCGCGAGATGTAGTTCTCGGGCAGGAGGTGCTTCACGATGGCCGGGTGCGAGAAATCGTAGTTGATGAGGGGCAGCTGGCCCGTGGCCTTGAGGACGCCCTCCACGATGGCGACGGCTTTTTCCGGGGTCTCGGTGCAGGTGTCGCGGTGGACTTCGAGATGGACTGGCGCGTTCTGTTTTTTTGCCTCCGCCATCAAGGCGATCGTCAGGGCGACCGCCTCGTCGGTTGGCGTGTCATGGTCGGCGAGTTGGCAATTGATCGGGCCGTTGTCGATGGCCATGAGGGCGGCGATCTTGGGGGCGAATTGCTCGACACGGCCGGCGTCAAAAGCCCCGCCGAACCGCAAACCGTATTCCTGAATCAATTCCTTGATCTTCGGGAAGTCAGAGGTCCCGCAGTAGCCTTGGAATCCGGCGTCCCGGACCAGCGACAAATGAGTGCGCAGGCCCTGCTCGGTGGTTGGATCGCCTTCGTCGAGGAGCGACCAGTAGTTGATGTGGATTTTTAGAGTGGGTGCGGTGGGCATATCAGGATTTTTAGAATTCGTCGTAGGCGATGTGCGCGGGTGGAACGCCGAGGTCGGCGAGCATTTTCGTGCAGGCCTTGATCATCATCGGCGGTCCGCAGAGGTAGAATTCGACGCCGCCGATGTTTGCATGATTTTCGAGGGCTTTGGCGAGAACGACCTCATGGATAAAGCCGGTGTGGCCGGACCAGCCGTCCTCGTCGAGAGGAGCCGAGAGGGCGGTTTCGAAGGTGAAGTTCGGATGCTTCGCGGCGAGTTCCTCGAAGAGATCGGTGTAGAACAATTCCTGACGCGAGCGGGCGCCATACCAGAAGGAAACCCGGCGGGCGGATTTTTCGACTTCGAGCAGGTGCGTGAGGTGGGCGCGCAACGGGGCCATGCCCGCGCCGCCGCCGATGTAGACCATTTCCTTGCGCGTCGGCTTGATGTGGAAATCACCGAACGGCCCGATGGCATCCACGGTGTCGCCCGGTTTGAGCGCCCACATGTGACTGGAGCCGGTGCCGGTGGGGCATTCCTGGCCGGGAGGCGGCGTGGCGAGGCGCACATTGAGGCGGATCGTGCCTTCGCCCGCGTGGCTGGCGATCGAGTAGTTATTGCGCTTCGCGCCATCGGGGTTTTTCGCCACGAGGTCGAAGATTCCGTGCTGACGCCAGACTGAGGCGTAGGGCTCAGGGATATCGAAGCTGCGGCAGGCGATCTCGCCGTAGGCGGGGATGGCGAATTGCAAGTAATCGCCGGGCTCGTAGGAAAGCGGGCCATCCACCGGTTCGAGCACGATCTCGCGAATGAAGGTCGAGACATTGGCCGAGCTCACGACACGCAGGGTGCGGCTTTTTTGTTCCCGCGCACCGGCGCCGCCGGGCTTATTGATATTGAGGTAAATTCGATTGTTGCGGACTTCGATCGGATAAGTGGCGAGGCCGCGGCAGATCGGCGCGCGGGCGGGCGAGCCGTCGGCGAGGTTGAAGCGGCCATTGTGCTTCGGGCACTCGATGATGCCGCCTTTTACGAGGCCTTCGGCGAGGTGGTTGTTGCCGTGGGTGCAAATGCCATCGGTTGCGTAAAGGCTGCCCGCCGCATCGCGGATGAGGGCAAAGGTTTTTCGGCCATGGTCGAAACGAAGGACATCCTCCTTGCCGAGATCGGCCTGGGCGCAAACCTCCACCCAGCCTTCGGCATCCGGCTTGGCATCGCCCGAGACGAGGCCCTCCACGGCGCGCTCTTTCGGCGGCGGGAGGACGCGCTTCACATGATAGGTCGGGTCTTTTTTCTGGCGAATGATGGTCGGCAAAATCTCGCGCCAGGCCGATAGAATCGAAGGATAGGGCGGCGGGCAGTCGTCCTTGACGAGCGCATGGAGCTTGTAAAGGGAATGGAACGGCACGAGCGGGAACATGTGGTGCTCCACATGGTAGTTCATGTTCCAGTAGATAAACCGGCTGATCGGGTTCATGTAAACGGTGCGGCAGTTCAAGCGGTGGTCGAGGACATTCTCGGCGAGACCCGCGTGCTGGCAGGTGTTGTGCACGATCATCAACCAAGTGCCGAAAAAGTGCGGCAGGATGATCAGGAAAATGGGCACCCAGCTATGAATGGCGACGGCTAGGGCAATCGTCGCCGCGTAGATCGCCACGATGATGCGGGCGTTGCGCGTGATTTTTGAAAATTCCGTCTCGGGGATGTAGGTCCGCTCCTCGGCGGAAATTTTGCCAGCGGCATGGCGAAGCAACCCGGGAAGATAACCCCGATAAACCCCGATGGCGAAAAGGCCGAAAAAAAGCTCCCGGAGCTTTGGCGGGCGGGGAATTTGAATTTCCGGATCGCGGCCGACGATGATCGTGTCGCTGTGATGCCGGGTGTGGCTCCAACGCCAGACCACGGATTCTCGCAGAACCATGAACGAGGCGACTTCATAGAGGAAATTATTCAGCCAATCTGTGCGGAAGGCCGTTCCGTGCCCGGCCTCGTGCCAACGGGAATCGGACGCCGTGGCGTAAAGCACCGCGTAAGCCGCGTAGGGCAGCACCACCCACCAGGTCCCCCACAGCGCGAAAGTCCCCCACCCCGTCAGGCCCAGAAGAGCGAACCACAAAATCGTGTCGCGAATGGCCGGGCCGTCGCGGCGTTCGAGGAGCTTGCGCATCTCGGCGCGCGGCACGGGGCTTTGATACCAATCGGCCTCGGCGAGGCCGCGTTCGATCGCCTTCGTGGAATTTTCTCCGGTGAGGCTGTAGTCGAGGCTCTTGGGCGGACGCGTTAGCGTGGCAGTGGCATGGTTGTCGCTCATGGTGGTTTTTTGGGTGGAGTTTCTGGGTTTTGGAAATGGCCGGAAGGATTTGAGCAATGACCCAACCCTCCGCAGACAGGAACCACGATAAACATTCGTCGCCTTTTGCCAATGGACAGGAGTTGGGTAAATATGCACAAAATTCGCATTCCACTCGGCCCGGAACGCTATAACTTGCGAAGTTTAAAGCGTCCTCGCTTTTCTATGTCATCTCCAATTCGCGCATCCGATCGGTTGGCCCTCCAGTATATCTACGGCTCGGTGGTTCATTACCGGCCCGGGGACAAACTGCCGCCGCGCGTCCTCGAGGATTTCGAGTTGGTTTTGATGATCGAGGGAACGGCCAGCTACCAATTGGGCGACGAGGCGTGGCAGGCACCGCCCGGCAGTTTCATTCTCGCACGCCCCGGTTTTCAGGAAGCCTACACTTGGGATGCAAAATCTCCCACGCGGCATGCCTATGTGCATTTCGACATCGAGAGCCTTCCCCGCGACTGGCCCGCGCTCGAGAACTGGCCGGTTCTTATCGAAAATCCCGACCCCGTGATTGCTCCGATGTTGCGCCATTTGATCGGCCGCATCGCCTCGCATGGGGAAACGGCTTGGCCGATCCTGAGCGCCAAGCCCGAGGAGAGTCTTTTCATGGAGTGCCTCTTGGGAATTCTGCTGAAACCTCCCGGCGAGGAGGGGCTGAGTGTGGCCCACCGCCTGCCCGAGCAAGTCCACGCGTCGTTGAATTTCATGAGGTCGATTCTCGAAACGAATCCGCATCACGCCCTGCAACTCGGGGAGGTTTCCAAGCGCGCCGGCGTGACGGAAAAACACCTCTGCCGCCTTTTTCAATCCGCCCTGGGGCATGCGCCCATGGAGACATTTCGCCTCCTCAAGCTCCAACTCGCCATGGCCCTGCTCGGACGATCCAGTCTGGCGATCAAGGAAATCGCGGACCGATGCGGCTTCGAAAATCCCCTCTATTTCACCCGCTGCTTCTCCCGAGTTTACGGAAAATCCCCCACGGAAACGAGGCGATCCTTGCTCAAACAAGAAGCCCCGCCCCCCAATCCCCTCCCTCCGGACATCGCCCCTAGGATTTTTTGGTAAGGCGTCGCCAGTCGTCGCGGGAGGACGCGTTGATTGGCAATTATCATCGCCCAATTTCCCGGAAAAACTATCCTCGGGTTGTGCCGAACCACCAACCCGAGCTCATGAATCCTGCCTATGGAGCGGGGCGTTTTTTTGTGCACGCTTCGACCCGAGCGAGGTGTTTCGTTTTTTGTCTGGCCACGCTCTTGGCGGTATTCCGCGCCGCTGGCTCGGGCGCGGAGGTCGGCTTCGAGATGCGCGCCGAGGGGCGATCTTTCTGGATTCAAGCGGCGGGTTTGGAAATGGGGGACATGCATTTCGGTGCCGAAATCGAAATCGACGGGCAGCGGCATTTCCTTGATTCGCGGGAAGGCCGCCCTGTGGGAGCCGAAGCCTTTGCCGACCGGACCGTTCCCTATGGCAAGACCCAAGCGGAGATCTCCACCGTCCGTTTCGAGGAACTCGGCATCGACCTCATGCTGAGGATCGATCGCTTCGAGGAAACGCCCTGCCTGCTGATCAACGCGGGAATTCGCAACCTTGGGGATCGCAGCGTCACCCTGATTCAACTGCGGATGATCGATCGTCCCAAAAAAAATAACGCCCCGATCGGCACTCCGTGGGCGGGTGCGGGGAGTTTGCAGGATTGGATTCTCACGGCGCAGAATCCAGGCGTCCTCACGAAAACATTCGCCGAACTCGAAAAAACCATCCCAGTGCGGGAGGAGTTCGGGATTTATCGAAGGGAGGGAGTCGGGGTTTTCATCGGCCCGGTCGGCAAGCCAGTCGCTTTCGTCCAGGGCGAGGTTTCCTGCGACAATTTTTTTGTCGAATCTGAAATGTTCCCCGCGGAGCTCCCACCTAGGGAGGTTCGCTGGGGGCAACAGCTCGGCTTGTTTTTCGAGCCGCCCCGGGAGGCCAAGCGCCGCTGGGTGGAGTGGGTCGCCCGAACCCACGGGGCACGCACCTCACTGGGCGCCCTCGATGGTTGGATGGATGTCTTCTCGGAATTCCGCAGCACGGAAAAAGATGTTTTTGCGGCGATCGATTTCGTCCGCGCCTCGCGGGGTCGCCTGCGGCCGCAAGCCATCGTGCTGGACCGTTCGCTCGAGTCATTGGGCCAAACCCCTGAGGAAATCGCCAAACAACTGCCGCGTTTTGTCGAACGCATCTCCGCGATCCAGTCCACTCCAGGCATTCGGTTGTCTCTGAACAACGACTTGAATCCCTCTGAGGAAAACCTCCGTGCGATCCAAGCCGCAGCAGACAAGGGCTTCCGGTTCCTGAAACTCGTCTATCATTTTGCCGAGGCCAAGCCCGACGGCCAAAACCTCACCCTCTTTGAGAGGCACCGGAAGCATTTCGAGGCGATCCGCTCCGCTGCAGGCGAATCGACTTATTTGCTCTCCTGCATGATTCGATCGAAGCGGGCGGGGCTCGGATTTATGGACTCCACCCGGTCGGGGCCGAACATCGAACGCCAGGGACTCCGCGATGTCATCAAGGACTCCCTCTGGGCCTTCCCGCTCAACCGGCGCTGGTATGCCGTGGACAATGATGTGTCTATCCTCGCCACGGAGTTGCGCGATGTCAGCCCCTTGGCTGGCGGATGGCCCATCACCCGCACCTGGCTGAGCATGGTGGGCCTTTCCTGTGGGAACGCATTCACGGCCGACCACTGGTTTCTTCCGAAGTTCCAATCCTACATCCGCAATTTCGAAATCCTCCAACCGCCGGCGCGCGAGGAGACGGAAATCCTCGACCTCGGCACCTCCACCGAGTGGCCCCGACTCGTCGGCCGGGTTGCCCGCCCTTGGGGGTCGTGGACTGTCGCCTTGCTGTGGAATCCCAGTGAATGGGAGGACACTGTATCCCTTGATTTCGCCGAAATCGGCGGGCAGTCCGGAGCGCGCTACGCCGTGTGGTCCTTTTGGGACAATGCCTACCTCGGCGTGGCAGAGGAGAGCTACACCACCCGCTTCCTCGCCGCCACGGCTTCGGAGCATCTCGTCTTCACCGAGTTGCCGCACGATTTGAAGAAACCGATTCTGATCGGCTCGAATTTCCATATCTACTGTGGCGCGGCGGAGATCAAAAATGTCACCGCCCTCGATTCTGGCATGGCGATTGAACTCACGGATGCCGGGGCCTCGTCAGGGAGCCTTTTTGTTTACAGCAAAATCCGACCCCTCCCCTCCTCCGCCACCGGATGCGAAATCACCGGCATCGAATCCGCTGGAGAGAACGCCTGGCGAATCGATATCCGCAACCGCGCCTTCGGAACGACCCAGTTGGTGGAGTTGAACCTCCCCCTGCCGGCGCAGCGCCAGGCTTGGTTTTGGGCACTATTGGTCTTGCTTGCCGCCAGCCTCGGATTTGGGGTTTGGAAATACTTTGATTGGCTCCGCTCAAACAACGCCCTCGAGCTATCCAAGGCCCGCCACGAGGAGCGGGCCCGCATCGCCCGCGACCTGCACGACGAGATTGGTTCGGGGCTCAGCCACATTTCCATGCTGGGCGAAAAGATTGGCAGCACGCACGAGGCCGTCCGCAGCATGGCCCAAGCCCTTCAGCAGACATCCACCGAGAGCCTTCGCCGGCTCAACGAAATCGTCTGGGCGGTGAACCCTGAACGCGACTACCTCCCCCACCTCGCCGACTATCTCCAGCGCTTCGCCGAGAATTACCTCGCCGACTCCGGCATCCGCCTCCGCGTGGAAATTCCGGACGACATCCCGCCACTCCACCTCTCCTCAAAATCTCGCCTCACACTCTATCTCGCCACGCGCGAAGCCTTCCGAAATGCCGTCCGCCATGGCCGCCCCGCGTTGATCACTCTGCAAATCTCCATCGCCGCCGGCGCGCTCGTGATCGCCATTGCCGACAATGGTTGCAGCTTCGATCCCACCTCCACAGACTCGTCAGGAAATGGATTGGTGAATATGCAAGCGCGGCTGAAGGAAATCGGCGGCACATGCACGATCAACAGCACGCCGGGCGCCGGAACGAAAATCACCTTCAGCCTGCCATTATTGAAACCAAATCGGCCATGAACGACCCACTTCCCACACCGCCACCCACCCGCATCGGAATCGTCGAAGACGATCCCCACCTCGCGGAAGACCTCCGGTCCATGCTCGAAGAAGCCGGCCGCGGGATCCTGTGCGTCGGAATTGCAAAATCCGCCGAGCAGGCCCTGGAGGAATTTCCCGCCCTCGCTCCGGACTTGGTTTTCCTCGATATCAACCTGCCAGGCATGGGCGGCGTGGAATGCGCGGGGCACCTCTCCGCGCTCCTGCCCGAGCTTCAGATTGTCATGATCACGGTGTTCGATGACACCGAAGTCGTCTTCAAGGCGCTGTCGGCAGGCGCGATCGGCTACCTCATCAAGCCCGTCACCTCCGAGAGGCTTCAGCAGGCCATCCAAGAAGTGCGGGACGGTGGCGCCCCGATGAGCAGCGCCATCGCCCGACGGATCGTCCACACCTTCCGCGAGACCCCCGCGACGGCCCAATCCGAAGTCTCCAGCAACCTCTCCACCCGCGAAAAAGAAATTCTCGAACTGCTCGCCAAGGGCTACCTGATGAAGGAAATCGCCGAGGAAATCAAAATCGCCCACGACACCTTGCGGACCCACACCACCCGCATTTACAAAAAACTCCATGTCCACTCCCGCTCCCAGGCCGTGGCCAAATTTTTAGGCAAAATCCACTAGCCCGTAAAAATCCCCACGCGGCGCGGACGCCCTACCCTTCCTCCGTGAACTCCGTGGTTTAACTGCTTCTTTTCGTCCACATCCACACTGCCCCGCCGAGGAGGGTCAGGAGGCCGGGGGCCTATTCCGAAAAGCGGAAGGCGTAGAGGGTCGTGTGATCGTAGCGTTCCTCGGGGCGGAGGATGATGTTGCCGAGCGCGGGGTCGTGGACGGCGCCGGGGCAGCCCTGACATTCCAAGCAGAGGCCGGCGTGTTTGGCGTAGGGCACACCGGATTTGCCGAGGAGCGTGCCGTCGAGGATCGCCGCGCTGTAAAGCTGGACGCAATCCTGCGTGGTGAGTGTGGTCATCGTGAGCCCGCTGGCCGGATCTTGCAAAATGGCGGCGGGCACGAGTTGCCCACTGGCAGCGCGGCGAATGAAATAATTGTCGCCATGGTTATTCAACAGCTCGGGAATCGCATCCGCCAGTCGGCGGGGTTGGTTGAAATCATTTCCCGGAGCGACGACGGGCACACGGGTGCCGAGCAGGGTCATGGCCTCGTCGGTGGCGGCAATTTCGTCCGAGAAAATTTGGAGCACATGGCCACCCACATTCCCGGAGGCTTCTCCGGCGAGATTGAAATACGAATGGTTCGTGAGGCTCAGCGGCGTGGCCTGATCGGTCTCGGCTTCGTAGCGAATGACGAATTCGTTTTTTTCCGTGAGGGAATAAACCACCGTGACGCGCACATTGCCGGGATAGCCCTCCTCCCCGTCCGGGCTCAGACAGGAGAGGCGCAGGGACGCCTCGCTTTCCTTTGTCGAAACCTCCGCCTGCCAGAGTTGCTTGTCGAACCCGCCGGGGCCGCCGTGGAGGTGGTTGGGCGCGTTGTTGGCGGCCAGTGGATACTCGCACCCATCAAGCTGGAATTTCGCCCCGCTGATGCGGCCCGCGACCCGGCCGATCAGCGTTCCAAAATAGGGATGCGGGCCGAGGTAGCCCTCGAGGGTATTGAATCCGAGAACCACATCGACCACCGACCCATCGGGGCGCGTGACGCGGATCGCGGTGACGATGCCGCCGTAGTCCGTGATGTCACAGGCGAGTCCGCATCCGTTCGAGAGAGTGAATAAACGGGTTTCGCGGCCATCGGGCAGTTTGCCGAATGGGCGGCTCGAAACACTGGCTTTTGCTGTTTGGACCATTTGATTCGACACGGTTGAGTAGCGGAATGTTTGGCTTTGAGGATGGCAAAGCCAAGCGCGGAAATTCCAGCGGAGCTTCAGGCGTTAGGTTCTTATTGGCCGAGGATGGTGACCCGCTGCAGGAGTAAGGGACGCGGGGAGACATCTTTGGTTTCGAGTCGCAGGTAGCGGGCTTGGCGGCCGGGAACGGTGATTCCGGCGTGGAAGCGCGTGAGGGTGGCGAGCCATTTATCCTGCCAAGCGGGGGCTTTCCAAACGGTTTCCCAGGTCTTGCCATCCTCGGAAATCGACAGCATCAAGCCCTCGGAGCGCCGATCGCCGGGGCAGTTCTCGATCATGACGGCATGGACCATTTTGGATTCGCCCAGATCAATCTGCACCCAGGGGTTTTCCTCGGCGTTTGTGTGGAAGGCATACCCGCTCGGGGAACGCTCACCTCGCAAGAGGGAGTCCCGCTGGACCGGGTTATCGTGCTCACTGGATGAGCTGGTGGTGAGGGTCGCATTCGCTGTGAGGTCGCGGCCAAATTCCGCGAGGTTGTTGGTCGCCACCTGCGCGTGGCCGTAGATCGTTCCCTCCGGGATCGGCGAGTCGATGGCAAGTTCGACCACGGTGACGGGTGAGGTCTGGTCTTTTTTCTGAATCTCAACGGTGAATTCATTCGGGCCTTGGCGGAACTGAACGGGGGCGCCGTCCAGCGTGCGGGCGGAGAGGATTTTTTGCGGGAGCGGATCGAAGCCGATGATCCCGTTTTCAGGCCACTGGTAGATGTGGAGGAAAAGTTTATTTCCCTTGTGGCAGGCTCCACCCCAAGGGCCGTTTTTGTAGGGTCCACCGCGCGTGCCGTAGATCGACTCCCCGTATTTGGCGAGCCACTCGCCCGTTTTTTTGGCCACGGTGGTTTCCGCATCGGCAATCGTGCCATCGGGGCGCGGGCCGAAATTTAACAGAAGATTGCCGCCGCCGGTGGTGCAACTCACAAGCATGCGAATGCATTCCTCGGGTGTCTTAAAACCCTCCTCGCCGCGGTAGGACCAACCCTTGCCGACATGGATGCAGGATTCCCAATACCTCGCGAGGTCCATGGAACCAATATGCCCCTCGGGCGTGTAAAAATCCCCATCCACCATTTTTGCCATTTCGGGAGATGGCGGACCTTTGTCCTCCGGTGTCCGCGGGCCGCAAAACTTCGCCGCGCGGTTGTTCACCAGCATCCGGGGCTGGAGGCGATACATCGTGGAAAACAACTTATCGAACCGCCATTTTCCCCAATCCCTACCGCCAACATGGTCGAACCACAGCAGGTCGACTTCGCCATAGTTCGTGAGCAATTCCTCGATCTGGCCGCGATACCACTCGTCGTATTTGACATTGTCACCGACGAGGTAATCGGGGTGATACCAGTCGCGTGTGGAATAGTAGAGCCCGAGCTTGATCCCCTCCTTGCGGCAGGCATCAGCCACAGCCTTCACGATGTCGCGCCCGTAGGGAGTGTGCTTGATGCTGTAATCCGAGAGCTTCGTATCGAACATCGAAAACCCGTCGTGATGCTTGGTGACCAGCACGAGGTATTTCATGCCGGACTCCTTCGCTAGGCGCGCCCAGGCGGCGGGATCGAATTTCTCCGGATTGAACCCCTTGTAGTAATTGTCATAAACGGGATCGTCCAACCTCGGTCCGTGCTGGTTGATATCCCAAGGCCGGTTCGCTTCGCGCCCCCAACCGATCTCTTTTTGACCCAGCGAGCAGGGACCCCAGTGGATAAAAAGACCGAACTTCGCGTCGCGGAACCACTGCGTGCGCTTTTCATACTGCTCCTTGGTCTCGTGGATTTGGGGAACATGGTTGAGCGGGACAAGAGCCTCAGGCTTGGGCTCGGCGGGGACGATGAAGCCGGCATTCACCCAATCCGCATGGTCGCTGTGGACTTTGTCACCGCCGTCCTTAACGACGAGGCGCACTTCCTTGAAGCGGGTGTTCAACTCCACATTGAAGTTCCACGAGGCGAGTTCCTTGGTGTTCAGGACCGGGGACTGCCCCAGCAGGACGGGTTTTTCGCCCATTTCCTTCACATCGCCGTAAACCTCAAACAAGACAGTGGCCTCTCCGCCCACGCGCCCGGCGTCGTCGATGCCGACCGTCGCAACAAAGCGGGTGGCTCCTTTGGGGATGGTGGCGACTGCGACGGCGTTGGCATGAGTGCCGTAGCCGTTGGAATAGGTCTTACCGTCGACGCTCAGTGGCTTGCCGGTGTAGCTGAGGCCGAAGCGGGCTTGGCCAGCGGTGTTTTCGACGAATTTCGTGTTGTTCGCGTCGAGAGAAACCGTGGGGAGCGGGGGAACCTGCGGGGCTATCATGACCGTAAGCGGGGTGACTTCGATCAAGGCGGGAGCGGCAGCTTGGCCATCGCCGGCGAGCGCCTCGACTTTATAGGTCAGAGGTTTCTCGCGCGGGAATTTGGTGTCGATAAACATCGCAAGCGGCTCGGTAACCGTCTCACCGTCGCTGCGGGTCACACGGTAGGCGGCGGCGCCGCTATCGGTCCATGAGAGGGAGATGGTGTTGTATTCCACATGGGCCTTCAGGCCGGCGACGGGCGGCGGGAGGACATCAACGGCTGCGCCGCGCTCGAAGGCGACGGTCCATTTCACCTCCCGACTGGTGGCGCTAGAGAGGTTCGCGCGGAGGCGGGGGCCGTCCTGCTTGATCTCGGCTTTCACGCCGGCGGCTTCGTCTTCCGGGGAAATCTTGATGCCCGTGGCGCGCCAGGATTTTTCAGAGGAGGGCACGACGATACGAATCTCGTAGCGATCGTTGCCGACCAATTTGCTGGTGGCGGAGAGTTCGGATTTTTCGGCGTCCCAATTTTCGCCGGTGACATCGACCATGCCTTGGGTGACATGGCGCGAGGTGCTGAGGAGTTGGGGATTTTCCGAAACCGGGCGGATCGCCATGATGCGGCTGGAGTGCCCGGGCAGGGAGGCCGTGAGATGGCCGGTGAAGGGCGGGATGAACTTGTTCGCCCAGAAATCAAAGCCGACATACTCCTTCGCGGGCGGCAGGCCGATGCGCTCGGGAGTGGCAGAGATTTCGGCGCGGTCCTTATCCCAATTGTAGTAGGCAACGACATCGCGGCGCGCCGGTTGGCGCGTGTCGGTGATGTGCCAAATCCTCGCGATCCGGCTCTCAAAGACATCGACCGGACGCGAGGGCAGGCCGTGTGCAGGGAGACAGCGTTTGATGATATCGAGGCGATCTGCGGGATAGGCCGGCAACCAATCGCTGATGTAAAAAAGCTGCCCCGAAATCGCCGTCCATCCCGCATTCAGGCGGGCTCGATCCAAGGAATGTCCAGCGCGAACCGAGACAAAGTCGGGATCGTTCCACCAAACGCGGCCGTGCAGGAACCACACCGGGGAAGCATGAAGGGAACCGATCGAACCGTCATTCGTATCGGGCCCCACGCGCATGGCATCGAGAAGGCCGAAGGAACCGCCAAAGGACCGCATATTTTGCACCACGCAGCAGCCGAGCAAGAAAACATCCGGGCCGGCGGCTTCGCGCACAAGTTTCGCGCCGTCGCGCAGGGCCTCAATATTTGTTTTGTCCGGGTTGGCGAAAACCGCATCGCCAATGCCATCGCGCTTGTAGGCGTCGTTCACATACATCTGAGGGGTGCCGCTACCGGTCCAGAAGCCATCCATCTTGAAAAATTTGTAGCCCCAGTCATGCGCGATGCGGTGGACGATGCTGCGGACAAACTCCTGCGTCTCTGGGAGCGTCATATCCAAGCAGGTGCCACCCCAGGATGTTTCGTAGGGTTGCCCCTTGTCGTTTTTCACAAACAAATTCTGGCGGTCTTTGAAAAAGGGGTCCTTGTAATTTCCCGCAAAGGGCATGAACCAAATGCCCGGCACCAGACCGAAGCTCTCGATCATGTCCGCCGTGGCTTTCATGCCTCCGGGATACGGCCCCTTGGGGGCATGGATTGAGAAGTTTTTCTTTGGTCCGTTTTCCTTCACCCCATCCTGCCAATCGTCATCAATCTGGATGTATTCGAATCCGAAAGGCTTTAATTCTTTCGCGCACGCGGCGGTTAATTCCTTCAAATGCACCTCGTCGCAGGCGGCGGCGTGCCGGTCCATATACCAAGTGCATAGGCCGGAGGTTTGGGGCAGCAATTTGACATCGTAGATTTTGCCGACCGCGTCCGCATAGGCCTCGAGGCCGAACCGCGCATCGTCGAAATACCCAAGCGCGAACCACTCCCCGACAGCTTCCGCGCCAGGCTTGATCCGCAAGCGACCATAATCGATCTGCGCTTGGATACGCGCCGTGCCATCTTTCACAGGGGAAAAAACCACGCCGCTCCCGCGATCATGCGTCAACCAACCACCCACCACGCCTGCACGGGTCTGCGGATCGGCCATCGAGAGAAACGCGTAGCTGCCGGGATTTTTGTCGGGCTCCAGTAGGCCGCCGGTGCCGAGAGTGCTGATTCCGGAGAGCGGTTTGCCGAGGTCCACGGCGGCGGAAACCGTCGGCACATGATTGAGCACGAGCGGTTCGTTTCCAGCGTTGTGGAAAGTGGAGCGGAAGGTGACAAACGGGAGATTCGGGTAGAGAGCCACCACTTCGCGGCTTCCATCAGGATAAATGATCTCGATGCCCTGGCCCTGGCCGAATTTTTTGTCATCCAGCGAAATCGTTTTTGCTTTTCCGGCCGTGCCGCTGAGCTTGCCGGCAGGAAGCACCATTTTTCCATCGGGCTTTGTAGCGATCGTGAAAGTGCCATCGGCAGCTTCGACATTCACGGCATAGCGGTTGTTCTCTATCCGGGTTGCCGCCTCCAAGCGGCAGGCGATAGCGAGAATCAGGAGAGAAGCGACGAGTTGTTTCATGGGAAAAAATGGGTTCCGAAGCGGAGTTCTTAGCGGGGTAAAATTTCCGCGTCATGTCACATAAATATGTGACACGGGGAGAGAGCCGCGTGGTTTTCGCCGGCGGCGCGGAGGGGTTTTTGTTTACTCCATGCTTGGCAACACGCCACGAAACTGACCCGATTTCATCGCTTCATGAAAATCCAACGCCACCTCGACTCCCAAGGCCTCACCGGCCTCGCGGAAATCCATCCCGACGGCCGCGCCACGCAACTCGAAGGCGACCTCCTCACAGGAGTCCGCTCCACCGACCGCCCCGCCGACATCGCCAAAATCCTCGCCCCCATCGAGCCCGGCGTCGTCCTCTGTTCGGGCATGAACTACCGCAAGCATGCCGAGGAGCTCGGCGCCAAACCACCCGAGCGCCCCGTTCTTTTCATCAAAACCGCCTCCTGCGTTCAAAATCCCGGCGATCCGATTTTGATTCCCACCCACCTCGCCAGCCACGAGGTCGATTACGAATGCGAACTCGCCATCGTCATCGGCCGCACCGCCAAAAATGTCTCCAAGGAAAACGCCCTCGATTATGTGCTCGGCTACACCTGCGCCAACGATGTGAGCGCCCGCGATTGGCAGATCAAGCTCAGCTCCGGCCAATGGTGCCGTGGGAAAATTTTCGACACCTTCTGCCCGCTCGGACCCTGGATCGTCACCAAGGATGAAATCCCGAACCCCGATGCCCTCCGCATCCGCACGATTCTGAATGGCGCGACCATGCAGGACTCGACCACCGCCGACATGATTTTCAGCGTGTCCGAACTCATCGCCTTTTTCAGTGCCAGCACCACGATCCTGCCAGGAACTGTGATTCTCACAGGCACCCCGAGCGGCGTCGGCATGGCCCGAAAGCCGCCCGTATGGCTCCAAGCCGGCGATTCGGTAACCATCGAAATCGAAAAAATTGGCTCCCTGACCAACCCCGTCGCCCTCGAGTAGCCACGAGTCCTCCGCGACCATCGAACAAAAACTCCATCGAGATTCACCCCGAATCCGACTTGGAGGGATGACCTCTGTGTCATCCTGCGACCATCGCGCAGCCGTGCCCACCGCCGGACGGGACAGAGCCCGTCCCTCCAGGTCGGCGAAGTTGACTTACCCCATTCTTTTTTAGTCCCGGCGGTTCATAACCGCAGAACGCGCAGCCACGCCTAACGCCGTCGAAACTCTTTCAGAGTTCCGCTACACGATGGCTGCCCTCGCGCGCTTAATTTTGGAGGGATGACCTCTGTGTCATCCGCGGCCATCGAGTAGCCTTGCCCACCGCCGGACGGGACAGAGCCCGTCCCTCCAGGCGGTTGATGATTTCGGAGGGCGGGGAGGTTGCGGGCATCGTTGATTGATCTTAGTTCTTTTTGTTCATCGCGGCGGTGAACCAATCGACTTGCGGGGCTTGTTTTTGCTGGGGCCGAGGTTGGAAATTTCTCGATCCGCCGCCGCTGTCGCGCGGGCCGCGGGACTGGGCGCCGAGTTCGGGGTTGGTTTTCAAGGAAAGGCTGATGCGTTTGCGCTCGAAATCCACCTCCATCACGGTGGCGTTCACTTTTTGGCCGACCTTCACGACATCCGAAGGGTTTTTGACGAATTGATCGCTGAGTTGGCTGATGTGTGCGAGGCCGTCCTGGTGAACACCAACATCGATGAACGCGCCGAACGCGGCGACATTCGTGACGATGCCGGGGAGCTTCATGCCGGGCTTGAGATCTTCGATTTTCATCGCCTCGTCAGAGAACGAAAAGGCCTCGAATTGCTTGCGTGGGTCGCGGCCGGGCTTGGCGAGTTCTTTCAGGATGTCCTGCAAGGTGGGCAGGCCGACTTCAGGCGTGGTGTATTTTTCGGCCTTGATGGCGGTGCGGCGGGCGGGATTCTGGAGGAGTTCGCTGACGGAGCAACCGAGGTCGGCGGCCATTTTGTCCACGAGGTCGTAGCGCTCGGGATGGACGGCACTGGCGTCGAGCGGGTGCGCGCCGTTGCGGATGCGGAGGAAGCCGGCGGACTGCTCAAAAGCCTTGGGACCGAGGCCGGGGACTTTGAGGAGTTCGTTGCGGGATTTGAAGGGGCCGTTTTGGTTGCGGAATTCCACGATGCCTAGTGCGGTGCGGGAGTTGAGGCCGGAGACATAGCCGAGGAGGTGCGCGCTGGCGGTGTTGAGTTCCACGCCGACATGGTTCACGCACGAGACGACCGCGTCATCGAGCGAGCGCTTGAGGGCGGATTGGTCGACATCGTGCTGGTATTGGCCGACGCCGATGGATTTCGGGTCGATCTTCACGAGTTCGGCGAGGGGGTCCATGAGGCGACGGCCGATAGAAATGGCCCCACGAACGGTGAGGTCGAGATTCGGGAATTCCTCGCGGGCGACTTCCGAGGCGGAGTAGATCGATGCGCCAGATTCACTCACGACGACAATCGTGATGGCGGCAGGCAGGCCGAGGGCGCGGACAAAGGTTTCCGTCTCCCGCGAGGCGGTGCCGTTGCCGATGGCGATGGCTTCGATTTTGAAACGGGAGACGACTGACTTGATGACTTCAGCAGCTTCGGCGCGGTCGCGGGCTCCCTTTTCGGGATAGACGACTTCGTTCATCAGGAGTTTTCCCTGAGGATCGAGCACGACGAGTTTGCAACCCGTGCGGAATCCGGGGTCGAGCGCGAGGGTGGTTTTTTGGCCGAGCGGTGAGGCAAGGAGGAGTTCGCGGATATTTTCGGCAAAGACGCGGATGGCTTCCTCATCAGCTTTCTTTTTATAGAAAACGCGGGCCTCGCCCTCCATGGCGAAACCGAGGAGGCGCTTGTAGCAATCATGCGCGGCGAGGCGGACCTGCTGGGCAGAAGCGTGCGAGCCTTTGACGAAAAGGTGGTCGAGCGCCGCGAGTGCTTGCTCCTCCTGTGGGGTGATGCGGGAGAAAAGCAGCCCTTCGGTCTCGCCGCGACGGATCGCGAGAAATCGGTGCGAGGGACATTGGGCGACCGGCTCGCTCCAATCGAAGTAGTCTTTGAATTTCGCGGCGTCCTTTTCTTTTTCAAAGACAACTTTGGATTTGAGCACGGCTTTGTTCAGGTAGAGATCGCGCAGCGCGGCGCGGGCCTCAGCGGAATCATTGATGCGCTCGGCGAGGATGTCGCGCGCTCCGGCGAGGGCGGCAGCGGTGTCGGGGACTTCCTTTTCGACGCTGATAAACGCGGCGGCCTCGGCCTCGGGATCGGTGTTCGGGTTTTGCTCCCAGAGGATGTCGGCGAGCGGCTCGAGGCCTTTTTCCTTGGCCATCGTGGCGCGGGTGCGCTTTTTCGGGCGGAACGGAAGGTAGAGATCCTCGAGGGTGGAGAGGTTTTTGGCCGCGTCGATTTTGACTTTCAATTCCTCGGTGAGGAGTTTGCGTTCCTCGAGCGACGAGAGGATCGATTCGCGGCGTTTGTCCAATTCCTCGAGTTCCTGCATGCGGTCGCGGATATTGGCGATCTGGACTTCGTCGAGTTCGCCGGTGCGCTCTTTGCGGTAGCGGGCGATGAACGGCACGGTCGCGCCTTCCTCGAGAAGGACGGCGGTGGCGGCGACTTGGCGGGGTTGCAGGGAAAGTTCCTGGACGATTTGGAGGAGGTGTTTTTCGAGCATGAGTTGGTGAAAATTAAATTGAATTAACCACGGAGGACGCGGAGAGCACGGAGAGGTAGAAGAGGGTTTGAGTCATATTAGGAGAATGTGACGGGGCTTTCGGAAAGGGAGGTCGTGCGGAGTTTGGTGATGACGGCGGGGAGGATTTCGGCGGTGCGGGTGATTTCCTCGGGGGTTGTGAGGCGGCTGAGGGAGAGGCGGAGGGAGGATTTGGCGCGGGCGTCGGTGAGGCCCATCGCTTTCAGGACATGGGAGGGTTTGCCGGATCCGGTGGCGCAGGAGGAACCGGCTGAGCAACAGACGCCGCGCTCGTCGAGGAGGATGAGGGCGGCTTCGCTCTCGATGCCTGGAAATGAGAGATTGGTGGTGTTTGGAAGACGGTTGGCGCGGTCGCCGTTGACGGAGCAGCCGGGGATGGTGGCGAGGAGGGAGCTTTCGAGGCGGTCGCGGAGAGTGGGTTCGAGCGGATGGGCGGCGGCGAGTTCGGCGGCTTTCCCAAAGGCGACGATCGAGGCGACATTCTGCGTGCCTCCGCGGCGGCCGTTTTCCTGAGTGCCGCGCAGGAAAGGGGTGAAGGGAACGCGGCGGTTGATGTAGAGGGCACCGACACCTTTCGGAGCATGGAGTTTGTGTCCCGAGAAACTCATGAAATGCACACCGAGACCTTCGAGACGGAGCGGAATTTTCCCGAAAGCCTGCACGGCGTCGATGTGGAGGATGGCGTTGGTTTTTTGAACAAGGTCGGCGATTTTTTCGAGAGGCCAGAGGACGCCGGTTTCGTTGTTGGCCCAAAGGAGGGAAACTAAGGCGGTCTCGGGTCGGATGGCCGCCTTCAACTCGTCCAAGTCCAGCTGTCCCGTGGCATCTACAGGGAGGCGGGTGATTTCAAACCCCTTCCTGGCCAAATCCTCGCAAAGTCGAAATGTGGCGCTGTGCTCGACCGCGCTGGTGACGATATGGCGTTTTTTGGAAGCAACGGCAGAGTAGATCGCCGTGGTGATCGACTCGGTTCCGCAGCTGGTAAAAACCAATTCCTCGGATTGGCATCCCGCCAGCGCGGCGACTTGGCCGCGCGCCGTGTCGATGGCCGCTGACGCCGCACGGCCGAGTCGGTAGCCGCTTGAGGGGTTGCCGAAGCCTCCCCGGAGCCAGGGCTCCATCGCCCCCAAAACCTCCGGCACGACGGGAGTCGTCGCGTTGTTGTCCAAATAAATCAAGGGGCCCATTTCAGAAAGGGCTCCCCATTATCTCGTCGCACCACTCAATGCAACCCGGGCCTTTCTCAAAGATGGCGTGAATCATGCTTGCAGGAGCAGATTTCATGCCTAGTCTGGCCATTGAAATATGGCCGGAATGCAACAAGTGGGCGGCATGGCGATGCAACAATCGCTATCGCCGCAGATGCAACAAAGCCTGCATGTTCTGCAAGCTCCCCTGAACGAATTGCTCGAGTTGGTGGATACCGAACTGCGCTCGAATCCCGCCTTGGAGGAAATGCCCTCCGATAAGCCCAGTTCTTCCGAAACCGAAAAAACTTCCCGCATAGAAGATGAGTGGAACGAATACTACTGCCAGCGTTCCCCGGGAGAATCCTGGTCCAAAGAAGCCCTCGAAAAGCGACAGCATTTCCTGGACTCCCAAATCCGCCCCCACAACCTCACCGAGCATCTTTTGGAGCAAGTCCAAACAGCCAACTGGACGAGGGAAGACGCCGAGATCGCAGTCGAAATCATCGGAAACCTCGATGAGGGCGGTTACCTCCGCGCGACTTGCGAGGAAATTGCCGCTTCGATGGATGTCATGTCTATCGATGTCGAGGGAGTTTTAGAAAAAATCCAGCAGTTCGACCCCCCCGGCATTGCCGCCCGCACTCTCTCCGAATGCCTCCTGCGTCAACTCAAAGCCCAAGGCCGCCAGCATTCCGTCGAATCCCGCATTGTCCGCCACCACTTGGATGAGTTGGGGCGAAAAAAACTCAACGACATTGCCAAGGCACTCCACTTGGAAATTCCCGAAATCCAGCGCGCAGCCGAGGTGATTGCTCGCCTCGATCCCGCTCCCGGCCGGGCTTTTGCCGAGGATACGAATCAAGTCGTCACGCCCGAAGTCATCGTGGAGCGCGAGGGAGATGACTATGTCGTTTCCCTGAACAGCGACGAAATTCCCCGCCTGAGAATTTCGGATTCCTACAAAGACATGCTCGCCACCGACTCGAAGGAGGTTCGCGACTACCTGCGTGACAAAATCCGAGGCGGAAATTTTTTCATCCGCAGCATCCAGCAACGCCAACAAACGATCTTCAACATCGCCCGCGAGATTGTCGCCCAGCAAAGGGATTTCATGGACCTCGGCCCCGCCCACCTCAAGCCCATGCGAATGGTGCAGGTCGCCGAGGCCGTTGGAGTTCACGAGACGACCGTGAGCCGCGCATCGGCCGGCAAATACATCGCCACGCCGCATGGGGTTTTTGAGATGAAGTATTTCTTTACCCACGGCTACACGAATTCCGACGGAGAGACGGTGAGCAACGAAAGTGTCCGCCAAGCCATCGCGCAAATCGTAAAGGAGGAAAGCCAAACGCGCCCCTACAGCGACCAGGATCTCGTGAAGCTCCTCGCCGACCGCGGACTGCCAGTCGCCCGCCGCACGGTCGCGAAATACCGCGAGCAACTCGGCATCCTACCGAGCCACCTGCGGAAGGCTTTTTAACCCGATCCCGACTTATTGCCGCGAACGCGAGCCGTTTTGGGAAATCGCCCTGGCCTGTCGCACCTTCGCCTCCAGCGCGCTGGAAATGATCCGCGCCGCGTCGCTGTCACTCAAATCGTCCGTATTTAAAACGAGGTCGTAGTTGGTGACATCGTTGATGTCCTGGCGGAAATTTTCGAGAATGTAGTTTTTCCGCGCCCGATCACGACGGGCGACTTCCTTCACCGCCTCGTCTTGGGAGACTTTGTAGATGCTCGCAAAACTCCGGATTCGGATTTCCAGCGTCCCGACCAATCGCACATGCAAGGCCATCGGGATGTTTTTGGTAATGAAATTCCCGCCGCGTCCGACGATCACCGCATTGCCGGACTGGCCAAGCCGCAGGACGGTCTCTGCCGTTTTGGCGACTGCCGTAAAAACCCCGGGATGCAGGCCCAGCGCCTCCCCGAGCATATCCATCAAATGTCCCGTCCGGTCCTCGGGAAAAAATCCCACCGTGCTATTCGGCAGGCCATGCTCCTCGACGACTTGATGGACGAGCCGCTGATTGAAGACCGTCCAAGGTCGATGTTGCGGGATGGTGGAATTTTCGAGTAGGTGACTAACAAGTTCGGCCGCGATCGGATTTCCCCTCGCCCCGGCAGCTTGGGAAATTGTGATTACGGGACCATCTGTTTTTTGTTCCGGGATATCCTCACTCCAAAAGGAGGATGATTGCACGAAGGCACGACAAAGGTCGATTTGATGATCGGTTTTCATAGGGGGTTGAACTGGACAAAAACAATTCCTCCTCCGCCGCCTATCGTTCAAGCAAAAAATGCAAGGTCCCGGGTTCCTTCCGTCGAAGTGTCTGCGGCCATGATATCGCCGAGCGGTGGCGTTGACCCTGCCACGCGCCGCTGATTATGCTCCCCGACTTTCATGAGCGGCTACAAAGACACCATCAACCTTCCGAAAACAGACTTCCCGATGAAGGCGGGCCTCGCCCAGCGCGAACCCGAAATCCTCGCCAAATGGGAATCCAGCGGCCTCTATGCCAAAATCCAAGAGCGCCGGAAGGACGCCCCGCTCTACCTGCTCCACGACGGCCCGCCCTTCGCCAACGGCGATGTCCACATGGGCACCGCGCTCAACAAGATCCTCAAGGACTTCGTGGTGAAATCCAAAACCATGGCCGGCTTCCGCGCGCCGTTCGTTCCTGGCTGGGACTGCCACGGCCTCCCGATCGAGTTCCGTGTGGTCAAATCCTCCGCCGGCCTCGCGCCCGCCGAGGTCCGCCGCCGCTCGGAGGAATACGCCCGCAAATTCATTGACATCCAACGCCGCCAGTTCAAACGCCTCGGCGTGCTTGGAGATTGGGAAAATCCCTACCTCACGCTCGATCCCGGCTACGAGGCCGGAATGATCCGCGCCTTTGCGAGGTTCGTCGAAAAAGGCCTCGTCTATCGCAAGAAAAAACCCGTCCTCTGGAGCACCGGCGCGCACACTGCACTCGCCGAGGCCGAGGTGGAATACGCCGAGCGCACCGACCCCGCGATCCATGTGGCCTTCGCCGCCGCGAGTAGTCCGATTGGTGACGCCTCGTTTGTGATTTGGACCACCACGCCGTGGACACTTCCCGCGAACCTCGCCATCGCCGTCCACCCCCAGGAAAAATACACCCTCCGCAAAGTCACTCTCGCCGATGGCTCCGCCAAATCGCTCGTCATCGCCAACGCGCTTTGGGAGGCGTTTCTCGCCGAAACCAAATCCTCGGCCGCTCCCGCCGAATGCGAGTTCACCGGTGCCGGACTCGCCGGCTCGAAAGCCCGCCATCCTTTCCTTAACCGCGAAGTCCCTGTCATCACCGCCGATTTCGTGACGATGGAAAAAGGCACGGGGCAGGTTCACATCGCGCCGGGCCATGGCGCGGACGACTACCTCGCCGGCCAAGCGAATGGCCTCGATGTCCTCTCGCCCGTCGATGCCTACGGCAAATTCACCGAGGAATGCGGCATTCCCGAACTCGTCGGCCTCCATGTCCTCGAGCAGGGGAACAAGGAAGTCCTCCGCATCCTCACCGAACGCAGCGCACTCCTCGGCCAGTCCGATTACCTTCACGACTACCCCCACTGCTGGCGTTCCAAAACCCCGATCCTCTTCCGTGCGGTCGAGCAATTTTTCATCCGTATCGACGGGATCCGCGAGGCCGCGCTTCGCGAGGTGGACAGCACGCATTGGATTCCGCATTGGGGCCGCAACCGCATTCGCGGCACGGTGGAATCCCGTCCCGACTGGTGCATTTCGCGCCAGCGCACTTGGGGCGTGCCGCTTCCGGTTTTCTACAATGAAAAAGGCGAGCCGATCCTCGACCCCGCCGTCATCAACAAGGTCGCCGAGGTTTTCTCCGAAAAAGGAACCAACTCGTGGTTCGAACTCGACGATGCCGCTTGGGCTTCACTCGTCGGCCTCCCCGCCGGCACCACTCGCCGCAACGACACGCTCGATGTCTGGATCGATTCCGGCCTCAGCCACGAAACCGTCCTGCGCCAACGCCCCGAACTCGCCTTTCCCGCCGACCTCTATCTCGAAGCGACCGACCAACACCGCGGTTGGTTCCAGAGTTCGCTCATGACCTCCGTCGCGCTGAACGAAAAAGCCCCCTACCGCACCGTGCTCACCCACGGCTTCGTGATGGATGTCGACACGCGGAAGAAAATCTCGAAGTCCGCCGCGGGTGGCTACCAGAAGCCCACCGACGCCGACCACTATGTGAACAAATACGGCGCCGACCTGCTCCGCCTGTGGGTCAGTAGTGTGAACTTCACCGACGATGTGCCCTTCTCCGAGGAAATCTTCACGCGCCTCTCGGATGCCTACCGCCGCGTCCGCAACACGCTCCGCATCCTCCTCGCGAACCTCCACGACTACGACGCCGCAAATCCTCCCGCGCCGGAATCGCTCATCTTCGTCGACCGCTGGATCCTTGCGCGCCTCCAGGAAGTCGTCGCCACCTGCCTCGACGCCTACGAGAAACTCGAGTTCCACCGTGTGCACCACACGATCAACCAATTCTGCGCCGTCGATCTCAGCAGCCTGTATGTGGACATCACAAAGGACCGACTCTACTGCGACGCCAAATCCTCCCCGCGCCGCCGCGGCACGCAATTCGCGATGCACAGGGTTTTCGACACACTCGTCCGCCTGCTTGCGCCGATCCTCGCCTACACCGCCGAGGAGGCCTGGGGCCACTTCCAGCCAGGCAGCTCGGTCCATGCGCAGGATTTTCCAAAACCTGATCCGGCTTGGCAAAACGCCGACACCATCGCGCAGATGGATGCACTCCTTCAAATCCGCAGCCGCATTTCGCAGGCTGTGGAAAAGCCCCAAAAAGCCGGTGAGATCGGCAGTGCGCTCGAGGCGAAAATCCAACTCGGTGCGACGCCCGAGGAATTGAAATCCCTCGCACCGGTCCAGTCCGAAGCCGAAGAAATCTTCATCCTGAGCGACCTCGAAATCTCCGAATCCCCCACCCCGAGCTGCGAGGTGGCGAAAACCTCGAACGCCCGTTGCGAGCGTTGCTGGCGCCACCGCCCCGAAGTCGGTCAAAGCGCCACCCACCCGACGCTCTGCGGCCGCTGTGAAACCGCTCTGGGATGATTGACCACAGAGGACACAGAGAACACGGAGTGATGAATTCTTTATGAGGTTGGTTCTTTTTTTGGCGCTGCCGCTCTACATCCTCGACCAGATCACGAAATTTCTGGTCCTCGCCAACATTCCGACCCATGTGACCATCGAGGTCATTCCTGGATTTTTTAATCTGGTGCAGGTTCACAACACCGGCGCGGCGTTTGGGATGATGAAAGACAACAACGCCTTTTTCATCGGGCTCGCTTCGGTCGCGCTCGTGGCGGTCGCCATGATGGCGCGGCGTGGATGCTTTCTGGACGCCCCGAGCCGCCTCGGCGCCGCGCTGCTCGCAAGCGGGATTGTCGGCAACCTCACCGACCGCCTCCTCCACGGCTATGTCGTCGATTTCCTTGATGTGATCCTGCCGTGGTATGGGCACTGGCCGGCCTTCAATGTCGCCGACTCCTGCATCTGCGTGGCGGCCATTTTATTTTTGATCTCAGGCTTCGTCGCACCGAAGGCGGCGGAAAAATAAATTACCCCAGATTGAGGTCACTGATCCTCTCCAAGGCGGTGACGATCCCCTCGTGCACGAAGTCGGCGCCGGTATTTTCAAGGTTCGCGCCGTAGCCGGTGCGGACGAGGATCGTTTGGCAACCGGCGCGGCGGCCGCATTCCACATCGATCGCCTTGTCACCGATCATCCAACTCTGTGAAAGGTCGATCCCAAATTCCCGCGCGGCCTCCTCGAGCATTCCAGTCCCGGGCTTGCGGCGGGGGGTGGGATTTTCGGGATGGTCGGGCGCGAAATACACCGCATCGATGGCGCCGGGGAGTTGACGGAGGAATTCGGCATTCACCGCCTCGTATTGCTCGGGCGTGATTTTGCCTTTCGAGAGGCCGCTTTGGTTCGTCACGACAATCGTGATCCAGCCCGCTTGGCGCAGACGCTGGAGCGCCTCGAGGGCTCCCGGGAAAACCCGCACGGTCTTGGGGTCGTTGCAGTAGTTCACCTCCTCCATCACCGTGCCATCGCGATCGAGGAATACCGCGCGGCGGTTACCCATGGTTGTGAAACGCCTCGGTCAACTCCTGCGCGGTGAGCGTGGCGGTGCCGAGTTTGGCGACGACGACGCCGCTGGCGTAGTTGGAAATTTCCGCCGCCTCGGCGGGCGTGGCCCCGGCGCAAATCGCCAGAGTGTAGAGCGCGATGGCCGTGTCGCCCGCGCCCGAAACATCGAAAACCTCCCTCGCCCGCGTGGGCGTGTGATACGGCTCCGCGCCGCAACGAAAGAGGATCATGCCGTGCTCGCCGAGCGTGACCAGCAACGAGGCGAGGTCCCATTTTTTCAAAAGAATCGAGCCGGTTTCGAGGAGAGGCAGGTCATTGAGGGGATTCTCGGCGGCGCCGGGATCCTGCAGGCCGGCCATAGCGAAAGCCTCGGAGCGGTTGGGTTTCAACAGATCGACCCCGCGCCAGTCGAGCGGGTTCGTGGGGTTGGGGTCTGCCGAGAGATACTTCCCGGCCTGACGGGCCATTTGGGTCGCGCGGTCTTTGAGTTCCTGGCCGAGAAAACCCTTCCCGTAATCCTCGAAAATTACGGCGTCCATCTGCGGCAAAAGCTCCTCGATCGCCGCGCAGGCCCGCTCCAAAACCTCGACGCCCACCGGGCTGCGGCGTTCGCGGTCCACGCGCACGACCTGTTGCTGGCGGGCGACGATGCGGGTTTTTACAATCGTCGAGCGCGTGGGATCGGCGACGAGGGCGCTAGTGGAAATCCTCTCGGCGGCGAGCAGGCTGCGGAGTTTTTCGGCGTGCGAGTCGCTGCCGACGAGGCCGCACAAATGAACCTCCGCGCAGAATGGGCTGAGGTTGCGGGCGACATTCGCCGCACCGCCGGGGTAGCAAGTTTCCTCGTGAACCTCGACGACCGGCACCGGGGCCTCCGGCGAGATGCGGGAGACTTTGCCCCACACGAATTCATCGAGCATCACATCGCCAATGACGAGGAGGCGGCGGCCTTTTGCGGCCTGAAGAAGATGTTGTAATCTTTCGGGATTCATACCAGATTCAGCGACCGAGTTTTCTATCCGGAGACCAGTGGCACAACAACGCTCAATTTTGAAAATGCCGACCCTATCGAAAACAGTGACCGCCCTTCTCTGCGTGGTGGCCATGAACGGCGTTTGCACGGCCCAAAAGCCCGCCGACTCCATCGACCTCTCCGAGTTTCCCGCCCAATCCATCGACGATGTCGTCGTTCCCGTGCCCAGCGAGGTTTTCGGCGTGCTCGACAAACTCGGCAACCCGAACTGGCGCGGCGAGCAGCGGGAGAATTTGGGAAAACAAACCGGCAACCGCGCTCAAGTCGCCCTGCTTCTTGGGACCGTGATCGCTGAGGGTTTCGTGGCCGTGGAGGCCGAGGACCCCGAGCGCGTGAAGGAAATCGGCCGGCGTGTCCTCTCCCTCTCGAAGGCGATCAATGTCGAAAAAGCCGTGCTTGAGCGGGCGAAGAGCATCACCGACAAAGCCGAGGTGAAGGATTGGCAGGCTGTGCGGAAGGAATTCGACGGCGCGCTCCAAGATGTGAAAGGCGCCATGGAGGAGCTCGGCGACAACGAACTCGCCCAACTCGTGAGCATGGGCGGCTGGATTCGCGGCACCGAGGTTCTGACCTCGATCGTTCGCAAGACCTACACCCCCGACAGCGCGGAACTCCTCCACCAACCTCTCCTGCTGGAGTATTTTTCCAAACAACTCGGCACCCTCTCCAGCAAACGCCTATCGAACGACCGCTTCGTGGTTCGCGTCCGCAAGATGCTCAAGGAAATTCGTCCTCTCATCGGAGCGAAGGACGGCAACACTATTTCCTTGGACAATGTGCAGAAAATCAATGAAATGACCCGCGATACCGTCATTTCGATCACCGGCAAGGGAGCCTGATTCGCGTGAGAAAATCCCTGCTCATTTTCCTCCCCCTCCTTGCTCTCGCTCCGGTTTTTGCCTATGTGGACGACGCCCTGTCGTTCGCCTACGAAGCGGCTACACCCTTCGTGAAGCAGAGCTTCAATGTCCGCGAGGACGCTTGGGGAGGCGACCTCGGAGTGAAGGACAAGCAGGCGATCCAAGCCCAGCTTTTCAAAGGCAACAACTACATCTTCTGCCTCGGCACGGATGTGAAAAAAGCCGTGCTCTCCCTCGCAATATACAATTCCGAAGGCCAACTCGTCAGTGAGAACACCTCCCGCCCGGGATTCCTCGTCACAACGAAAGTCGCCCCCAAAAAGACCGGCACCTACTACGCCATCGTCACCGTGCACAAATCCCCCGTGGAGCGCACCGGTTGGGCCTTGGTTTATGCTTACAAGTAGTTCGCCGAGATTTTGATGGAAACACTCACCCTCGAATTCGAAAACGCCCGGATCGCCCAATCCCTCTACGCCGGCGATCCCAAGCTCCTCAAGGATCTCGAGGCCCGGCTCGGAGTTCGCGCCACGGCCCGCGATGGCTGGATTCGGTTCGAAGGGGAAAAATCCGCCATCGACCGCGCGCGCAGCGTCTTCGATCAACTCCAGACCGCCGCCAAGCAGGGCGTATCGATCCAACGCCAGGAATTCCTTCAGGCCCTCGACTCCGCTTCTCCCAATGCTTCCGCCGAACCGCTCTCAAGCCTGATCGAAACGAAAATTCACTGCTCGCCGCGCAAGCCTCCGGTCGTTCCGCGCACCGCCGGCCAGAAAGCCTACCTCCAATCGATCCAAAGCCACGACATCACCTTTGGAGTCGGCCCCGCCGGAACCGGAAAAACCTACCTCGCCGTCGCTTGCGCGGTCGCGGCCCTCAAGCAGGAAAAAATCAAACGCATCGTTCTCACCCGTCCCGCCGTCGAGGCCGGCGAGGCTTTGGGTTTCCTGCCCGGCGCGCTTGAGGAAAAAATTCTGCCCTACCTGCGACCGCTCTACGACGCCCTCCACGACCTACTCGAAGCCGAGGAACTTCAGAAGCTCATGGACCGCAATATTATCGAGATCGCTCCCCTCGCCTACATGCGCGGCCGCACACTCGGCAATTCGTTTGTGATTTTGGACGAGGCGCAGAACACCACCGCCGAGCAAATGCTCATGTTCCTCACCCGCCTCGGCATCGGGTCGAAATGCGTCGTCACCGGCGATGTCACCCAAATCGACCTGCCGCGCAACAAACTCAGTGGCCTCGTCGAAGCCGCCTCCGCCCTGCGCGATGTGCAGGGAATCGGCATGCATTTCTTCTCGGAAAAGGATGTCGTTAGGCACCCGTTGGTCCAGTCTATCGTCTTGGCCTACAAAGACCACCGGGGATCCCGGGAGAGCCGGATTTAAAATCCTTCTTGAATCTCCCGCCTTTGGCCATTTGAATAATTCTTAACATGTTCGGATTTTTTAAACGCTGGCGCCTGATCGATCAGGGCCGCGATTGTGGCAAGCGTCGCCGCACGATTGAGGAAAGTGAGTTTTTCGAAGCGCTGGAAACGGGCTGGACGATGCGCGCGATCATCCTCGCCGCGTTTGTCATGGGCTTGGCCGCCTTGATTTTCACCGGCATCCAGGAGGAACCCGCGAAGAAATTTCTGCTCTGCCTTCTGATTTTTGTCACCGCCGTGGCGCAGTTGTGGATCAACCACCCGCAAACAATGCTCACGAACTCGCGGTTGGGTGTGGTTTTCGGCATTCTCCTCGCGCAACTCTTTGTTATCAAAATTATTTTGTCGCAAGCCGCCAGCGGCGCGCTCGACCTCCAACTCGCCCCGCTGCTCATTCCCTACGCCTTCGCACCGTTGGTTCTTTCGGTGCTTCTCGGCCGCAACCATGGCCTCTACGCGGCGGTTTTTTCGAGCCTCTGGGGATCACTTTTGATCGGCCGGATCGATCCCGTTTTTCTTGTCATCTCATTAATCACCGGCTTCATCGCCGTTTTTGTAACCCTGCAGGTCCGCCGCCGGAGCCGCCTCGTCCGTGCTGGCGTCTATGTCGGCCTCGCCACATGGGTTCTTGCCGCCACCTTCGGCCAGATTGGCCCGATCATTTGGGAACTCCCCGCGCAAACCGATTGGGCCATGGTCGGCTGGCAAAGTCTTGCGGCCTTCGCCACCGGCATCGCCACGGCCGTCGTCGTCAGCGGACTTCTTCCGATCATTGAGCATCTTTTCAAAATCACGACCGACATTTCCTGGCTCGAGATGACCGATCTCAACCACCCCGTGCTCAAACGCCTGAGCATGGAAGCCCCCGGCACCTACCACCACAGTCTCGCCGTCGCCAACCTCGCCGAAGCCGCCGCCGAAGCCATCGGCGCGAATGCCACGATCTGCCGAGTCGGTTCGTATTTCCACGACATCGGCAAGCTTTTGAAGCCCCAGTATTTTACCGAGAACACCCACCAAGGCGAAAATCCCCACGACGACCTCACCCCGACCATGAGCGCCCTTATCATCGTCGCCCATGTGAAGGAAGGCGTGGACCTCGCCCTCAAGCACAAGCTCAACGACGAAATCATCGACATCATCCGTCAACACCACGGCACCTCGACCGTTTCGTATTTCTACCAACGCGCGCTCCAGCAACAGGAAGACGCCCGCCTCGGCGGAAAAATCATGAACCTCCGCGAGGATGACATTCCCGAGGTGAGTGAAGAGAGTTTCCGCTACCCCGGCCCGCGCCCGCAAACCCGAGAATCCGCCATCGTCTCCCTCGCCGACTCAATCGAAAGCGCCTCCCGCAGCCTCGACCGCCCCACCCCGCAGCGCATCGATGATCTCGTGACTTCAATCGTCCGCAACCGCCTTGCCTCCGGCCAACTCGACGAATCCCCACTCACCATTTCCGAAATCTGGCGCATCGCCGACAGCTTCCGATTCTCACTCGTCAACATGCTCCACGCCCGCGTGGCCTACCCGAAACGCGACGAGCACGAAGCCCCCAAGTCCGAAAAACGCGAACAAAAATCCGCCGCCTGAGCGGTCTCAACCGATCCAGTCGAACCGCATTTCCTGCACCACCTCGGGATGCAGGCTCAGATGGACTGGGCAACTCCTCGCCGCCTCCTCGAGCATCGCGCGTTTCTCATGCGAGGCCGACAGCGGCACCGTAAAAACCACAGTCAACTTCGCAATCCGGCGCGGGGGTTTTGGCGTCATTTCTTTCACCACCTTGACCGTTGTCGCGCCGAGATCCACCCCCTGTCGGCGCGCGGCAATCCCCATGATCGTGAGCATGCAAGCCCCCAGCGAAGTCGCCGCCAGATCGGTCGGCGAGAACGACTCCCCGCGCCCCTCATTATCCACCGGCGCATCGGTCGTGATCACCGTGCCCGAAGGCTCATGCCGCGCCTCACACCGGAGGTCGCCCAGATATTTGATCGAGATTTCAACCATGGCCGTAGCCTACCCAGATCCTCGCGATCTTGTCGCGGGAAGAATCCTTGTCCTCAAATCAACCTCGAATCGAAGGCAAAAGGAACCGGCTTGCCGATGTGGATTTTGCGGAAGTCGGGATGCTTGGGGTTGATGAGATAGTTTGTCTCCGAGGGGATGATGACGCTCGGGAGTTCCAGCACGGCAGAGCGGGCTTTCTTCACCCAGAGATCGCCTATGGCTTGAGTGGATAGCGGAGGCGGTTCCTCGCACCAATCGGAAGGCAGTGTTGATGGGTTCACCGCTTCAACCAACGCATCATCGAAGGTCATCTCGATGGAGACACACCGGAATCGCAGGGGAGGATTGAGATGGACCAGGGTCTCGAGTGCAGCCAGAGCCATCGTGCCGCTGGCATAAACGACGGGGGTTCCGAGCGAGTTCCATCGACCTCCAAAAAGTCTGGCTCCCTCGCCATCAAAGGCAGAGGTCGCATGCCTATCCCTCACAATCCGCCAAGCACGCCTCTTCACGAATAGACACCGTATTCGATGCGACCGAGCAAGTTTTCGACCTCGCGGGCTCCGACCTCACTTCGGGCGTAGTCCAACGGAACGGCACCACCGAGGCCGAATTGGGGAGCCCCCAACCATTGTTTGGCGGAGTCCTGATTGCCGAAGACCTGAAGGGCCTGCCCGAGAAGTCTGGCATAACGAACCACGCGATCGGAAACGGCGGGGGGGAGTTTTGCGGCTCCGCCCTTGCGCCGGTGAAATGTGGCCTTCGAAATCCCCAACATGGGAGCCAATTTGTCCGCCGGCACGGCGAGGCGGGTTTGAAGTTCAAGCAACTCCCGAAAAGGAAGCCCGACTTGAAGCGCCTCGACAAGTTTGGCGGGGGTAAACCGGCCAGACTTGGTGGCTGGAGCGGATCCTAGGACACAAAACCTGACAACTCCCTCGCCGGTTGTTCCAGCTTCAGCCCGATTGGCGACCTTGCGTTTTGTTACGATCGTTCTCATATGAAGCTATTAATAGTCTCATATGGGCCAGAGTCAACTCTCCCGAATTGGGCCTAGCGCGGTGTATTTTTTACGCAAGGTCGAAGCGGTCGAGATTCATGACTTTCGTCCAGGCGGCGACGAAGTCATGGTGGAATTTTTTGACCGAATCGGAACTCGCGTAGACCTCGGCGAGGCTGCGGAGGATCGAGTTCGAGCCGAAAACAAGGTCGCAACGGGTGCCGGTCCATTTCACTTCGCCGGTTTTGCGGTCGTGGCCTTCGTAGTGGCCTTCGTCTCCAGAAACGGGTTTCCACTCGGTGGCCATGTCGAGGAGGTTGACGAAGAAGTCATTCGTGAGCGCGCCAGGGCGCTGGGTGAAAACGCCGTGGCGGGACTGGCCGACATTGGCTCCCAGCACACGCAGGCCGCCGACCAAAACGGTCATCTCGGGCGCGGTGAGGGTGAGAAGTTGGGCTTTGTCGACGAGCATTTTCTCGGCCGGGACAGAAAATTTCCTCTTCTGGAAATTGCGAAAGCCGTCAGCGACGGGTTCGAGCACCGAGAAGGAATCCACATCGGTTTGTTCCTGCGTGGCGTCCGTGCGGCCGGGCGTGAATGTCACGGCGAGCGTGTGGCCCGCATTTTTGGCGGCTTGCTCGATGCCCGCTCCGCCGGCGAGGACGATGAGGTCTGCGAGGGAGATTTTTTTGCCGTTCGATTGGGCGGCGTTGAACTCGGCGCGGATGGTTTCCAGGGCGGAGAGGACTTTCGAGAGTTGGGCGGGTTCGTTGGCGGCCCAGAATTTCTGGGGAGCGAGGCGAATGCGGGCGCCGTTCGCGCCACCGCGCTTGTCGGAGCCTCGGAAGGTGGACGCCGAGGCCCAAGCGGTCGAGACGAGCTCCGAAACTGTGAGGCCGGATGCGAGGATTTTCGACTTGAGCACAGTGAGGTCGGCTTCGTTTACGAGTGGGTGGTCGATGGCGGGGATCGGGTCCTGCCAGATCAATTCCTCGGTGGGAACATCCGCTCCGAGGTAGCGGGAGCGAGGGCCCATGTCGCGGTGGGTGAGCTTGAACCAGGCGCGGGCGAAGGCATCGGCGAACTGCCCGGGGTTTTCCAAAAAGCGGCGCGAGATTTTCTCGTAGGCTGGATCGAAGCGCAGCGAGAGGTCGGTGGTGAGCATCGTGGGGAGGTGGCGCTTCGAGGAATCGGCAGCGTCGGGGATGACGGCCTCGGCACCTTTAGCGACCCACTGGTTCGCACCAGCAGGGCTTTTAGTGAGTTCCCAATCGTATTTGAAGAGGTTCTCGAAATAGTAATTGCTCCACTGGGTCGGAGTCTGGGTCCAAGTCACCTCGAGTCCGCTGGTGATGGCGTCGCCGCCTTTTCCGGATTTGTAGGCGTTCTTCCAACCGAAGCCCTGCTCCTCGATCGGGGCCGCTTCGGGCTCGGGACCGACATTTTTCGCATCACCCGCGCCGTGGCATTTTCCGAAAGTGTGACCACCGGCGATGAGCGCGACGGTTTCTTCGTCGTTCATGGCCATTCGGGCGAAGGTCTCGCGGATGTCGCGCGCCGCAGCGACGGGGTCAGGGTTTCCATTCGGGCCCTCGGGATTCACATAAATGAGGCCCATCTGGACGGCGGCGAGCGGGTTCTCCAGTTCACGGTCACCGGAGTAGCGTTTGTCTTCGAGCCATTTACCCTCGGAGCCCCAGTAGATGTCTTCCTCGGGCTCCCAGATGTCGGCGCGGCCACCGGCGAAACCGAAGGTTTTGAAACCCATCGTCTCGAGCCCGACATTTCCAGCGAGAATCATAAGGTCGGCCCAGGAAAGTTTGCGTCCGTATTTTTGTTTAATCGGCCAGAGAAGGCGGCGGGCCTTGTCGAGGTTGCCGTTGTCGGGCCAGCTGTTGAGTGGGGCGAAGCGTTGGCTGCCATTCCCTCCACCGCCGCGCCCGTCCCCCGTGCGGTAGGTGCCGGCGCTGTGCCAGGACATGCGAATAAAAAAAGGGCCGTAATGGCCGAAATCGGCAGGCCACCAATCCTGCGAATCGGTCATGAGCGCGGAGAGGTCCTTCTTCACCGCAGCGAGGTCGAGCGTCTGGAACTCCTTCGCGTAATCGAAATCCTCCCCCATCGGGTTCGACTCGGCGGTGTGCTGGTGCAGGATGCGAAGGTCGAGTTGGTTCGGCCACCAATCGCGGTTGGTGGGGCCGGAGCCTGTGAGTTGACCGTGGTTGAAGGGGCACTTGGATTCGGTGGACATGGTTTTTTAAAAGGATTGGAGCTTTTCGATACGAACGGTGAGCCGCGAGGGCTGCGAACATTTTTGATCAAAAGCCAACTGGCGATTGCGAGAAATAAAAAAACACACCCGAGTTTTCAGGGCGGGAGTCTTTTTCTGAGAAAGTCTGACGCTTGTCAGGGCTTGGCGATGGCGCTTGCGCGGCGCGGGGTTCCTTTCTTTACTTGCCGCCCTATGTCATCGACGGATTCCGTTCACTCGCGCAAAAACCCTTTCCGGGCGGCGCTGGCAGTGAACCGCAAACTCACAGGCGAGGGCTCCCAAAAAGAGACGCGCCACTTTGAACTCTCGCTCGCCGGTTCAGGGCTGCATTACGAAGTGGGCGACTCGCTGGGGGTGTTTCCTTCGAACAATCCGGAGTTGGTCGAGCTCGTGCTCCGCGAACTGGGTTTTTCTGGCGACGAAGTGGTGCCGAGCGCAGATGCCGTCGAGATGCCGCTCCGCGAGGCGTTGACGAAAAGCTACATTCTTACCGAGCCCTCGAAGCAACTCCTGCAAGCCGTGGCGACATTGGATCCTGCGGCTGCTTATTTGGAAGAATTCCTGCTCCCTGAGGAAAAAGCCGCTCTCGAGAATTTCCTGTGGGGTCTGGATGTGCTGGATGTGCTTCAGCAATTTCCTGCCGCGAAATTTACGCCCGCCGAATTTGTCAAAGTCCTCCGCAAACTCCAGCCGCGCCTTTATTCCATCGCCTCCTCGCAGAAAGCCGTCGGCGAATCGGTGCACCTCACGATCGCTGTCGTGCGCTACTCGGTGGACAACAGCCCGCGCCAACGCGAGGGGGTTTGCTCGACATACCTGTCCGAACGCACGCACGGATCCGCTCCGGTATTTGTCCACACAGCGAAACATTTCCGCATGCCTGAAAACTCCGACACGCCGATGATCATGGTCGGCCCTGGAACTGGCGTTGCGCCGTTCCGTGCGTTTTTGCAGGAGCGCAAGGCGACGGGGGCGACGGGGAGGAATTGGCTTTTCTTTGGCGACCAGCGCGCGGCCACGGATTTTCTCTACCGCGAAGAATTGGAGGCGGCGCTGGCGGATGGATCGCTTCACCGGCTCGACACGGCATTTTCCCGCGATCAGGAGCACAAAATTTATGTGCAGCACCGCATGCACGAGCACGGCGCCGAGCTTTTCGATTGGCTCGAGAACGGCGCGTATTTCTATGTCTGCGGCGATGCGAAGCGGATGGCGAAGGATGTCGATGCCGCCCTCCACGAGATTGTCGAAAAACACGGCGGCAAGAGCGCGGAGCAGGCCAAGGAATATGTCGAGGCGCTGAAAAAAGAGAAACGCTACCGCAAGGATGTCTACTGAAACCGGACCGAACACTTTGAACACCACCCCACGCCACATCCACTTCCTCGGCATTTGCGGGACCGCCATGGGATCCGTCGCCGCAGCCATGCAAGACAAGGGCTTTCAAGTCACCGGGCAGGACGAAAATGTCTACCCGCCAATGTCCACTTTCCTCGAATCGAAGGGCGTCAAAATCACGCCAGGCTTCGATCCCGCCGACATCCCGGCCGCCGACTTGATCGTGATCGGCAACGCCATGTCGCGTGGCAATCCCGCTGTGGAGGCCGTTCTGAACCGCAAGCTCCTCTACCTTTCGCTGCCGGAAACGCTGAAGCATTTCGTCCTGCGCGGCCGCCACAATCTCGTCGTCACCGGCACGCACGGAAAAACCACGACCACCTCGATCCTCTCGTGGATTTTTGAATCGGCGGGACTCGAACCCGGCTACTTGATTGGAGGAATTCCATCGAATCTCGGCCAGGGCTCGAACATCCGTGACTCGAAGTATTTCATCCTCGAGGGCGACGAATACGACACGGCGTTTTTCGACAAGCGCTCGAAATTCGTCCACTACCTCCCCGAACTCGTCATCGTGAACAACATCGAGTTCGACCACGCCGACATCTACCGCGACCTCGACGAGATCAAAACGAGCTTCCGCCGCCTGCTCAACATCGTCCCTTCCGAAGGCATGGTGCTCCTCAATGGCGACGACCCGAACTGCCTCGATGTCGCGAAAAACTGCCCTGCTCCGATTGTCGAAGTCGGCTTTTCGCCAAACTGCGCGAACCAGATTCGAAACGCCACGCACGCGCCGACGGGATCGAGCTTCGAGTTGTTCAACGAAACCTTCTCAATCCCTCTCTCGGGTGACTTCAACATCCGCAACGCCGCCATGGCCGCCTCCGCCGCGCATTACTACGGCGTTCCTGTCGAAAAAATCCGCGCCGCGCTGACCTCGTTCCAAGGCATCCGTCGCCGCCAGGAAGTTCGCGGCACAGTCAACGGCATCACGATCATCGACGACTTCGGTCACCACCCCACGGCCATCCGCGAAACCCTCGCTGGCCTCCGTAAAAAATACGGCCCCGTCCGCCTGTGGGCTCTCTTCGAACCGAGGTCGAACACGACCCGCCGCGCCGTGTTTCAGAACGACCTTCCCAAAGCCTTCGCCGAGGCCGATGGCGTCTTCATTTCCCAGGTCGCTCGCCTCGACCAGCTTCCCGAAAACGAGCGCCTCAAGCCCGACCAAGTCGTCGCCGACATCGCGGCGACCGGCAAACCGGCCTTCTACGAACCCACCGCCGACTCGATCATTGAGCGCCTCAAGCCCTTGGCAAAATCCGGCGATGTCGTGATCGTTTTCAGCAACGGAGGCTTCGACGGCATCCACCAAAAGCTCCTCGATCGCCTAGCCTAACAAGACCTCGGAACTGGCTCAGAAATAAAATTCGACGCCCTGCTCGCGGAAGGCGGCTTTTTGGTCGCCGAGATATTTTTCACCGAGCTTATCGAATCCCCCGGCGGCTCGAAACTCGCGGAGGAAGGCGTTGATTTTTTCGAGGAGGGCGGAATCGTCCAAGCGAAGCGCTACGGCCCATTGTTCTTTGCGAACAGGAGCGAGGAGGGCGCGGGTTTTCTCGGGTTGCTCTTGGGCGTTCTTCCATATGCTCATCTGATCGTAGAGAAACGCGTCGGCTTTTCCCTGAATAACCTCCAACACCGCAGCGGATTCTTTTTCCAGAGCGAGGATTTGGGCGTTTTTGATGTTCGATCGAGCCCAGATTTCTCCCGTGGTTCCCTGCCGAACGGCCAGGGTTTTTCCTGATTGATCCAAGTCCGAGATCGAAGTCGCTGATGAGTTTTTGTCTACAAGGAGAGCGAGGCCAGTGCCGACATAGGGCTGGGAAAAAGCGACTGAGCCGCGACGCTCGGGCGTGTCCGTCATGGAAGAAATAATGCAGTCGATCTTCCCAGTTTGCAGCGAGGGAATGAGCCCGGTGAACGGGATATTTTCGATGCGGAGAGACTTCCCGAGCGACTTAGCAAGGGCCTCGGCGATCTCGACGCTTACGCCCGTCGGCTTGCCAGCGGGGTCGATGGTTTCAAATGGCGGGTAGGACAAATCCATCCCCACGACCAGTTCGTTGGCCGGAGGCTTGGGCTTGCAGGCCACGGTGACCAACAACGCGACAACGGCCGCAAAAATCCCGCGAAGCCAACGCGAGGACAGGGTTGAGATCGGATTCATCAGGCCTTTCAACCATGGCAGCGCGCCGGAACTCAAGCGGGAACGCAGGACGGGGGCTTGGCAAACAGGGTCGCTTTGGTAGCCTCCCGCGCATGAAAAGCAAGGCACTCGGCGAGGCCACTTGGATCCTCGGTTTTTTCGCAGCGGGATGGCTCATCTCTCTGGCGCTACTGCCGATTCTCTCATTCCTGTTCGCGGCCCTGCTGCTTTTCACTGTGTATTTCTTTCGCGACCCGGAGCGTGTCGCCCCGGAAGGCGAGAACATCGCCGTCTCGCCAGCCGACGGGGTTGTGACCACGATTGATGAGGTGGAGGAGTCGGAATTTCTGAACAAAAAAGTCCGCCGCATCGGGATTTTTCTGTCCGTGCTGGATGTTCACATTAACCGCGCGCCGCTGACCGGGGAGGTCACCCACTCCGAGCCAAAGCCTGGAAAATTCCTCGATGCGCGTGATCCCGAATCCTCGTTTCTCAACCAAAGCCGCACCTGGGTTTTCTCGGGTCCCGTCGCGACCGTGATGGTGAAGCAAATCACCGGAGCGATCGCGCGCCGCATTTGCCCCTGGGCCGTAGTGGGCGACAAAGTCGAGCGCGGCGAGAGATTCGGCATGATTCGTTTCGGCTCACGCACCGAGATGTTTTTCACGCTCGAGGCCGAGGTTTTGGTGAAGGTCGGCGACAAAGTGCGCGGCGGCGAAACTCCCGTGGCGAAATTTTAGCGATGAACCCCCAGCATCCCAACGAGCCGAAAATCTATCTCCTGCCGAATTTGATGACGGCGGGAAACCTCTTTTGTGGTTTCGCAGCGACGCTTCGCATTATCGAAGCCTCGCTCCTCGCTGTGCAGGGCCTGCCGACAGGAATGCTCTACCATGAGGCGATCGCCTTCATCCTCGGCGCCTGTGTTTTTGATCTACTCGATGGTCGATTGGCGAGGCTCGGCGGCCACGAGAGCGCGTTCGGGCGGGAGTTCGACTCACTGGCGGACATCGTTTCGTTCGGCATCGCACCGGCATTGCTGGTTTACCAGATTGTGCTCCGGGATTTTCAGCGCTCTGGTTGGTTGATTGCGTTCTTCTTTTTGCTCTGCGGCGGGCTGCGCTTGGCGCGTTTCAACTGCATCGCCGCCGCGAACTCCGACAAACCGGAGAAGGATTTCCAGGGATTCCCGATTCCCGCCGCCGCCGGCCTGATCGCCTCGCTCACGCTGTTCATGCTGTGGCTGCGCGAGGACGAACGGAGCATCGGATCGTGGAAATATGCGCTGCCGGTGCTGTTGATTTTTCTCTCCTTCATGATGTTCAGCCGCGTGAAATACCCGAGCTTCAAAAGCCTGAACTGGCGCACCCAGCGCTCCTTGCCAGCTTTTCTCGGGCTCATCCTGTTGCTGGCTTTCACCGCGATGAACTACTACTGGATGCCCGCCGTTCTTTTCGTGGGATTTTTGATTTACGGATTCGTGCGGCCCTTCATCTCGAAAGCAATTCGGAAGGAAATCGAAGCCGAGCCGCAAGACGAACCCGAGACGCCGGTTGAGGGAAGCTGAATTAAGAAATTAACCACGGAGGACACGGAGAGCACGGAGTTGGAATGAATTATTCGAAGTAGAAATTTTTCTACGCGAGTCACTGATTTTATGCCGCTCTTCTACATATTCGCTTTCGAACTCAGGGGAGGTTGGCGCGGTTGGTTCGCGAAAGGATTCCCTCCATGGCTTTCCAAGCCGTCGGCCAGTCACCGACTTGAATGGCCAGAGCGCACTGCAATCGGAAGCCATCGACATCTTTCGCCTGAAGGGATTCGGCGATAAGACGGCGGGCGCTGACATGGTTACCCTGCGCCGTGTAGTAGGCCACGGATTCGGATAGGCCCGGCGGAGGGGTTTTTTGCGCGAACTGCTCGGGAGTTAGCTTCGGCAGGCTGAGATCGATCTCGTAGCGTTTTTGAGCGGCCTCGACGGCAGGCTGGTATTCCTTTTTGGCGAGCATTTGGCGAATCCGCAATCCCCACGCCGCATCTTCCCAGTCGGGGTTTTCGGCGAGGAATTTTTCCAATGCGTCCTTGTTGCCACGATTCCACCAAGCCTGCAGGAATTTCTGGCGCGCTGGGGCGTCGAGGGTGGCGAGGAAATCCTTGTTCGAAGCAGCCTGCTCGATTTTTTCAGGCGAGGTGCTTCCAATCCAAATCATCCACAAGCTCGGAGTCATGCGGGAACACTCCTCGAGGATGGGGAGCATTTCGGGGTGGTTGCGCGCCTGGCCGAGCATTCGACCGAAGAGTTCCTCGGGGTAGGAATAGGCTCCGCCTTTTTGGATGCGGAGGTGCCGTTTCATCGACTCCACCCAAAGCCTCGCCGTTTGCTTCGGATCATCGCCGAGCCAGAGCATGCCTTGGTCGAAGACCAACTTCGAACTGACGGGATTCAGGGCTCGCTCGGCGGCGAAGACGGCTTCCGCCACGATGGGATCGCCGCCGTTTTTGATCTCCCGGTAGCCGAGTTCGCGGTAGAGACCGGTGGACATGGGCGAGAGCGGAATCTCGGAGCGGGCGAGATTTGTCGCCTCCACGATAAGACCTTTCTCGACGAGTTGTCGCATTTGATTCACGGCGATCGCGGCGCGGTAGGGAGGAAATGGCACCTCGCCGAACCACTGCGAGCGGATCAACAAAAGCCCAAGCGCCAAACACCCGGCACCCCCCGCGCCAAAAATGAGGCGTTGGGTCCACCAGGATTTATTGCGCTCCGTGCCGGTGGGGGCGGGATTTCCAAACGCCAAGCCGCCGAGCACGAGAATCCACCAACCCAATTCCACGCGATGGATCGGCACATCGACCATGGCATGGAGGATCGCCGCCAAAACCGCCGAAATGATTCCCCACCGCAACGGCCAAGTCGCACTGCGACGGAAGGGCAGCATGTCCCGAATCAGCACCACGAGAAGCCCGAAGGCGCAGAGAAGAAAGAGCAGTCCGGACTCGCAGGCGACCATCAACCAGTCGCTCTCGGGATGAATCGGAATCGCCTCGTCGATACTGGCATCGACATAAAACGGGACGACATACGAATAAGTCCCAAGCCCCGTCCCCGTGATCGGGTAGTCCCGCACAATTTTTACGGAGTCACTGAAAATCTTGGATCGAAAATCCGAGAAGGCTGCGCCGGACTTTGGCTCTCCAGACTCGGAAACCATCGAGGACACTCCAAAAAATTCCAGCACGCGATCGCGGGCCTGGCTTTCTGTGGAAAAGAAAATCCCAGCGACCAAAAACCCGACGGCGAGCACGGAGACGACCAGCGCCGAGGAGCGATGGCCTCTCCCCAGCATCGCCAACCAGACCAGCAACCCCGCCAACAAAAAAACCACGCCGCCTCGCGAAGTGGACTCGAAGAGCAAAGCGTAGGAACAAACCCCCATCACCGCCGCTCCCAGCACAAAGGCGATGGAGCGTTTTTCTATCCATGCGGTGCGAACGATCCCGAGCGACAGCACCGCACCGGTCACGAGAAAGGCCGCCGTGTGGTTACGATTCGGAAAAAAACCGAAGTCCGGAGGCGCGAAAATATTTTTTGGGGCGAAGGGATAGTCCCATCCGGTTTTTTTCGCGTGGATCGCTACGAGGGTATAAGCCGCGCAACCCAGCGCGCCCAGGAGGGCTAGGGAAATTTTCACCCCGGAACGCACCGGATGCCCCAGCGAGAACAACCCCGTGAGAAGCGCTCCGGCGAGGAGCAGCATCCAATAAATCGTTTCGCGCGGTGCGAGTGAGACCTGCAAAAGCAGCGGCAGGGCTTGGTTTTCCTGCAACCCGACCCTCCACAGCGGCGTGTGGAACCACGCTTGCGGGAGCAGCGACAGCGAGGCCGAGAGCATCAGCCCGCCGCATAGCAACCAATATCGCCACGGCACCACGCGGTTCGGTGACAGGAAAACCATCGCCGCTCCGGCAACCGCTAGAAAAATCCCGCTTGAGCCCTGCCGGATCGAACCAGCCAGGAAAACCCCAGTCAGCGCGGCCAGGATCAGAAAAAATTGCACCACCAAGGAACGGAACGGCGGGTAGTCCGAGTGAGAGGGATTGGGTCCGTTTGGCATGAAAGTCGGGCTTCGCGGGAAGGTGCGGTGAAGTTTCCACCCGCCCAACCGATCCTCAAGGAGGAAAGTTGTGAATAAGTTGGGAAAAAAACGGGCCTTCCCTCTTGGGTTCTTCACATCGGCTTTGTGAATGGACGAAAAAACCGCTACGCCATTCGATATGACGCTGAGAGAAATCCACCGCAAGCTAACGGAGTTGCAAACCGCACCCACCCGGAGTCTCGGCCAGAACTTTCTCCATGACCAAAATCTCGCCCGAGGGATCGTCGCGCTTCTCGACATCCAACCCGGCGATCACATTGTGGAAATTGGGCCTGGGCTTGGTGCGCTCACCGAGTTTTTGGTTCGGCCCGACACGCGTCTCACTCTGATCGAAAAAGACTCGCGACTCGTGCTGCATCTTCGCGAGACATTCGAGAGTGGAACAACGCGTGTGTTCCACACCGACGCGTTGGATTTTGACCTTCGCGAATTATGGGGAGCGGGCCCGGTGAAGATCGTCGGCAATCTGCCCTACTACATCTCGACTCCGCTCATTGCCAAATACGCATCCGCCCTCTCACCCGCTTCCAGACTCGTTCTGACGCTGCAGCTCGAACTCGCCCAACGCCTCGGCGCGGCACATGACACAAGCGACTACGGCGCGATGACACTCTGCACGGGACGGCGTTGGGACATCCGGCTCGAACGCAAACTTCCTGCGTCGGTTTTTCATCCACGACCAAAGGTGGACTCCGCCGTGATCACGATGCGTCGCAAGACTCGCGAGAAGGTGCGTCCACTCGACGACGCGGTCTTTGAATCGCTCGTGCGTCGGGGTTTTTCCGAACGACGAAAACAACTGCGGAATCTCCTTCCGGAATTCAAAAACGACTGGCAAAAAATCGCCAGCGCTCTGGGCGTTCCACCCACCGTCCGCGCCGAGCAACTCGCACCGGCGCAATGGGAGTCCCTCGCCTTCACGGCCTCGCCGAAAACCGCCCAGCACGGCGCCGAACGCTTCGATGTGGTGGACGAAAATGACCAAGTCCTGCGCTCCGAGTTTCGCGATGTCATCCATGTGAATAACCTCCGGCACCGAGCGGCCCACATGTTGTTATTCAACGCCTCCGGCGAGCTTTACCTGCAAAAACGCTCGATCTGGAAGGATCGCAACCCCGCTTGCTGGGACGCTTCAGCCGCTGGCCATGTCGATGCCGGGGAGGATTACCTCACCGCCGCTCGGCGCGAACTCCACGAGGAATTGGGCATTGAGGCCCCGGAGTTGACCTCGATCGGACGATTGACCTGCTCGGAAACAACGGGTTGGGAATTTATCGAGATTTACACGGGGCAACACGAGGGGCCGTTCCAGCCTGCGGCGTTGGAGGTCGAAACGGGTGCGTTTTTCTCGCTCGAAAAAATCCGCGCCTGGGTGGCAGCGACGCCCGGGGATTTCAGCCCGGTGTTTTTGCAAGTGCTGCCGCTGTTGAAATCCTAACGCGGAAAGTGGTTCAGAGCGGCGGTGGATTTCCAACGGTGCCCCTTCCCGATGGCGCGGGTGATGTAGATTTTCGCGTCCGCCACGGCTTGGGAGAGCGACTGGCCATTGGCAAGGCCCGCAGCGATGGCGGCCGAGAGGGTGCAGCCAGTTCCGTGCGTTTCGGCATTTTTTCGGAATGGAGCGCGAAAGGTTTCGAACCCGCCCGGCGTCGCGAGAATGTCGGTGGCGGTCGAGGTTTTGAGATGCCCGCCCTTCAGAAGAAAGGCACAGCCGTAGCGATCGACCAGCACCGCGCCGGCTTGCTGGATCTCGGCGAGGTCGCGGCAGGGCATGCCAGAGAGGATGCGAAGTTCGTCAAGATTCGGAGTAACGAGAGTGGCGAGCGGAAAAAGCAAACGCCGATAGGCAGCGATGGCGGCCGGCTTCAGAAGCGGATCGCCACTGGAGGCCACCATCACGGGATCAATGACGAGCGGAACACGGCGTTTGGTTTTTCCCAAAACCTCGGCCACAGCGCGGATGATGGGAGTCGAGTAAAGCATCCCGGTTTTCACGGCGGCGACGGGGAATGCCTCAAAGCTCATTCGGATTTGTTCGGCGACGACTTCGGGGCGAATGGCTTGGATCGCAGAAACACGACCGGGCACCTCGGCCACCACGCAAGTCACCGCCGTCTGTGCATAGGCACCGAAGGCGGAAATCGTTTTGAGATCGGCCTGAATGCCCGCGCCGCAGGAATTGTCCGAACCGGCGATCGTGAGGACGACGGGAGGTGTTCCACCCAATCTGGGGAAGCTTGATTTCATCGGCGGGAGTCCATAGTTCTTCACGATTCCATTTTTAACTGATTTTTTATGATTCAAATTCTCCGGAAAAACCAGCGCGGCCTCATGCTTCTGGTCGCCTTTATCACGATCGTGGCGTTTGTTTTTCTCTACAACACCACACAACTCGACGAGCTGGCATCCGTTCGCGATCCAAGCATCTATGGCAAGGCCCTGAACCCTGCGGCGATCGAGCGTCAGGTGAAAAACTACCACCTCACCAGCGCCCTTGGGCAATTCGACCTCCTCGAAAAACTCGGCGGCACCGCGCCAGATCAAGGCATGGCGATCACGCAGTTCGTCTGGAATCTCCTCGTTCTCCAGCACCAATCGCAGGAACTCGGCGTCGAGCCCACCGACGATCAAATCGCGGACCGCATCAAATCGATCCCCGTTTTTCAAACTCAAGGGCAGTTCGACCCGACGAAATACACTTCCTTCGTGAGCGAGCAATTGACGCCGCGTGGATTCAGCGAGAGACAGCTCGAGGAGGTCATTCGCGACTCGATCCGCCTGGATTTGATCTCGGATATTGTCGAGGCGCCAGCCGCCGTCGGGGATTCGGAGTTGGAATCCGTCTCGCGCATTTTTCAACCGGTCACCGCGACCTATGTGAAATTTAAAAATGACGATACGGCCGGGCAGGTCACGGTGACCGAGGAGGAAATTGCCGCCTTCCATCAAGCCAACCAAAAATCCCTCCTCACCGAGGAAAACCGCACGGTCCGTTGCGCCGCATTCGAGCTGCCAGCGGAGCCGAAACTCGAGGCCAAAGCCAAGATTGAAGCCCTTCAAAAACTCGCCAATACCGCGAGCGCCGTGGCCGCGAAAAGCGCTGAAATCGCAGGCTCCTTCGAGTCGTTGGCGAAAGAAGCCGGTGTGGAAATTAAAAAATTGGCGGCATTCGATCGCGGCGGACTCAGCAGCAATGGAACGGAACAACCCGTTTCCAAGGAAGCCATCCGCGCCATCGCTCCCGCCGCTTTCCTGCTCGCGAAGCCCGGCCAGATTTCCGACATCCTTCAGGCCGGTGATGCTTTTTACATCGTGGAACTCGTAGAGACCGCCCCGGTGCGTCCCCTCACCCTCGAGGAATCCCGCGCTCAAATCGAAACCGTGATTCGTGCGCAAAAAGCCTCCCAGCTTTTCGCCGCATCAGCCAATTCCGCCTACAACACACTCGCCGCCGCTGTGGCTTCCGGAAAATCCCTCAAGGAGGCCGCCGAAGCCCAAAAACTCGAAACCGCCGAACTCCAGGCCCTCATCCCGGCCGCCGAATCCACCTCGCGCTTGGACCAAAACCTCGCCGCCCCCACGCTGCTTTTGAAAGACGGAGAAATTTCCAAGCTCGAGCAAGCTCCTTGGGGAGGCTTTGCCATCCAGCTCCAAAGCCGTGGTCCGGTGGACGAAAAACTCTACACGGAACGCCGCACGGAACTGCGCGAAACGATGCTCCAAGGCAAGCGCGACCTCCTGTTCGCCGAGTGGCTGCGCGTTTCCCGCGAGGCGGCCCGCATCACGATGCCCGGAGCCGAGCAGGGTTGATGGATTCTGAAAAGGACACGCTCTTCGACGACGCCACCGGAGACATCGCGGTGGGCGAACTCGGAGCGGCGATCGAAAAATACCGCCGTTGCGTCGAGATCGATCCGGATTTTTTCGATGGCTGGCACGCCCTCGGCATGGCGCTCATGAAAAACGGCCAATACCCCGAAGCCATCGAGGCCGGCCTTCGCTCCACGCAACTCGATCCGCAGAACCAAATCGCCTGGACCAGCCTTTCGCTGTTCTATGTCCGCAACCACCAAATCAAGGAAGCCGAAGCCGCCGGCGCCAAGGCCCGCATCCTTTCTTGGGGTGGAAAACTCAAAGTCGAACCATCATGAGCAAAACCTTCTTCATCACCACGGCCATCGACTACACGAACGGCGCACCGCACATCGGCCACGCCTACGAAAAAGTCCTGACCGATGCCATCGCCCACCATCGCAGGCTCCGCGGGGAGCCGGTTTTTTTCATGACCGGAGTGGACCAGCACGGCCAGAAGGTCCAGCAATCCGCCGCCAAGCAAGGTGTCGAGCCAGCCGAGTTTGTTGCCGGGATCACCGAGCTTTTCGTCGCGCTTTGGAAGAAACTCGATATCCGCTACGACGCTTGGGCCGCCACGGTCGAGGACCTGCACAAGCACTGCGTCCAAGGGATGCTCCAGCGCCTCTGGGACGAAGGGAAATTCTACAAAGCCACCCAGAGCGGCCACTACAGCGTGCGCCAGGAGCAATTTCTCACCGAAAAAGAACGCGGTCCCGACGGCGAATTCGGCCCGGAATGGGGCGAGGTCGTCTTGATCGAAGAGGAAAATTATTACTTCAAACTCGCAGAGCACCGCCAATGGCTGCTCGACCTGATCGACAAACGCTCCGCCGCCGGAAATCCCCTCGTCGTCCCTGAGTTTCGCGTGACCGAACTCCGCAACGCGGTGGAAAAACTCGCCGGAGACCTTTGCATTTCCCGTCCAAAATCCCGCCTGACTTGGGGCATCGAGCTGCCATTTGACCGCGATTTTGTGACCTATGTTTGGTTCGACGCGCTCTCGAACTACATCAGCTTCGCGGGCTACGATGCAGCCCCTGGCGCGGACCTCTCGCTCTTCAAATCGCGCTGGCCCGCCGTGCATGTCATCGGAAAAGACATCCTCGCTCCACCGCACGGCATTTACTGGCTCATCATGCTCCACGCGCTCGGCTTCACGGATGACGAAATGCCCACGCTTCTCGTTCACGGTTGGTGGAACATCGCTGGCGCCAAAATGAGCAAGAGCCTCGGCAACATTGTCGATCCCTCGGAACTCGTGGACCGCTACGGCCGCGCCGCCACGCGCTACTATCTCCTGAGCGACATCGCGACCGGCCGCGACGCGGACTTTTCGAACGAACGGCTGGAACAGCGCTACAACACCGAACTCGCCAACAGCCTCGGCAACTTGCTGAATCGAACCCTCAACATGGCGAAACGCTACCGCTCGGGCGTGTTGAAAAAAACCGACTCCCCGCTCGCTGAATTCGTTCAGGAAAAAACCAAGGCCTGGGACTCGGCGATGGAGGCCTTCCATGTCCAGACCGCCATCGAAGCGCTCATGGAAATCGTCATTCGCTGCAACGCGTATGTCGAAGAAACCGCTCCGTGGAAACTCGCCAAGGACCCCGCCCAAGCCGACAAGCTCGACGAAGTCCTCTACTCCCTAAGCGAGTCGCTCCGCATCATTTCGATCCTGCTTTTGCCGATCCTTCCCGAGGAATCGAACGCCATGCGCGCCCAACTTAATTGGTCCGGCGAACTCACCCTCGCCAACACCGCCTGGGGCCAACTTCCCGACGCCCACCAACTCGGCGAGCCGGTTCCATTGTTTCCACGAATCGAAGTTCCAGCGTGAAGCACCCCCTCCGCGACTGGCTCGAATACGCCGGCCTCACAGCCGCCGCGTGGCTCGTCCGCCAACTGAGCTTTCGCGCCCTCCGCCCCCTCGCCAATTTGATCGGATCCATCGTTTATTGGTGCGATCCACGCGGACGCCGCACAGCACTTCAAAATATCGAGTCCGCGTTCCCCGGTAAATTTTCCCCCGCCCGCAAGCGCTGGATCGCCCGTGGGTCCTACCGCAACTTCGCCCGCACGATGCTCGAGCTTTTCTGGGCTCCGAATCTCACCGAGGAATTCGTCCGCGAGCACATCGTCTTTGAAGGTTGGGACAGGGATCCCTGCGCCGGGAGTCCAACGAAATCCGTCATCAACTGCTGCATGCATTTTTCCAATTTCGAGTGGATTTCGCTCATCGGTGCCTACTCGATCACGCGAGGCCCCGTGATTGCCCAAAATTTCAAAAACAAATTCCTCGGCCCGATTTTCAATCAACTCCGTGCCAGCACCGGGAGCACCGTCATCCCGCAGGAGCGCGCCATGTTGAAAATGCTCAAGCATCTGAAGTCCGGCGGAAAATTTGGAATGCTGATCGACTTGAATATCGACCCCCGCCAAGGCGCCGTTCCGATCACCACCTTTGGCGGCCTGATGGCCAGTGTGACTCCTGCCCATGTCGCCCTCGCCCAGCGCACCGGCGCGGTCATCGCTCCCTTCGAATGCCACCCCTTGCCTGACGGTCGCTATCGCATGATTCAACACGCACCGATCGCATGCCCGCCCGAGGCCGACCCCGCGGAACTGGCCCAAAAATGCTGGGATGCGCTGGAGCCTGGCATTCATGCCCACCCGGAATGTTGGCTCTGGCCCTATAAACACTGGCGCTACAAGCCCCGGGAAAACCATGAGCGCTACCCTGCGTATGCGAATTTTTTGGTCCGCTTCGACGAGCTTTTAAAAAGCCATGGACATGCCGGAGCTTGATCGGATTCCCAGGCGGGAGATATGACTCGGTGATGCCCAGCGCCTACGAGTTTCCCAGGAGCATTTGTTTGAAGGAGGTGCGCGCATGAATTGGGTCATCGTGGTCTGGACCGGGGCCACATCTGCCTCGCTGATCTTGGCGGCGATCCACTTGTTCGTCTGGATCCGAAATCGCAAAGCCTGGGCCAGCCTAATGTTCTGCCTCATGGCCGCCTGCACGGCTGGAATGGCGGGTTGCGAATTGGCGATGATGAGGGTCACCGATGTCGATCAACTCGGGGCGATTCTTCAATGGTATAACCTATCCCGCTGGGCCGTGACGCTCGCCCTGATCGGCTTCATACATTTCTATCTTGGCTCAGGAAGACCATGGCTCGAACTCACCGTCATTGGCCTTCGCACGCTAGCCCTTCTGCTCAATCTCTTGGTCAGCCCGAACGCCTTCTATTCCTCGATCGACGGCCTCAACCGCATCATATTTTTCGGCCAAGCGGTCACGGTCGTGGAGGGTATTCCAAACCCCTTAATACTCGTCGGCCAAGTGAGCCTGCTTGTTCTTGCTGCCTATCTTGTGGACACGACTTGGCGGGCCTACAGCGCCGGCGCTTACAATCGAGCCCTACGCGTGGGCTCGAGCAGCGTTTTTTTTGTGTTGGCACTTTCTCTTCAAACCATGCTCGTTCTCTGGGGAGTCGTGGAGGCTCCGATTATGACCAGCTTGTTCTTCCTCGGAATCGTGGGCGTGATGGCCTTCGAGTTGAGCGAGGATATGCTTCGCTCCAGGCGTTTGGCGGAAAATCTTCAGCAACGCGAGGCGGACCTCCTCCGCGAACGAAAGCTCACCGATGCGGTTTTCCAAGGCGCTCCCGGCCTCCTTTTTCTTCAATCCCAAGAGGGCATCATCCGACGCTGGAACAAGCGCCCGGCGAACCCCTCCGAATTCATCGATACAAAAATTCACGACTTCTTTCGCAAGGAGGACCACTCCGCCTTGAGCGAATCGCTCGAAAAAACCTTTTCCGAAGGATCCGCCAATTTCGAACTCGATCTCGTCCACTCCGATGGCTCCGCCACGAGGCATTTCTTCAGCACGGTTCAAATCGAAATCGGCGACAAGCCCCACCTGATCGGGATTGGCATCGATGTCAGCGACGAACATGCCCTGGGCCTCGAACTCGCCCTGCAAAAGGAAAAACTCGCCCGCGTCTCGCAAATCGCCTCGATGAGTGAACTCTCCAGCTCGCTAGCCCATGAGATCAACCAGCCCCTGGCGATCATTCTCAGCAACGCCGAGGCTGCCCAGCGTCAGCTCGATTTGCCGGTTCCGAACCAGAACGAGCTTCGGGAAATCCTGAAGGACATTGTGGCCGCCGACATCCGCGCGGCCGATGTGATCCGGCGCCTGCGTTCCATCCTTCAGCGAGGCCAGCCGGTGCTGAAACCGGTTGCCCCCTCGAGCCTGCTTAACAATGTGCTCCGACTTCTGAAGACAGATCTCGATACCTCCGGCGCCCTGGTTTCTAAAAAGATTCCGAAAAGGCTTCCTAATCTCTTGGCCGACCAGATTCCTGTGGAGCAGGTGCTCATCAATCTGATCAAAAACGCCCTTGAGGCGATGCATGAGAATGGGACGCGTGGGAAATCCCTCATTCTTTCCTGCGCAGCCGAGGGCTCCGGGGTTCGCTTTTCCGTCCGAGACAATGGTTGTGGCCTACCGGAGTCGGGCGATTGGATTTTTGAGGCCTTCCACACGACGAAGCCCTCCGGCTTGGGCTTGGGTCTCAAAATCAGCCAGACCATCATTCAGGCGCACGGAGGTCGGCTTTGGGCAGAGGCCAACAAGGGCCGCGGCACCAGTTTTCACTTTCACCTACCACTTCGCCCAGAAACCACATGAACGAATCCCCATCCGTTATCCTCATCGATGACGAAAACGACCTCCTCAAAGCACTGCGTCGCCTCTTGAAAGCCGAGGGCTTCCAAGTCGCTTGCCATACCAGCGCCGCCGATTTCCTCGCCGCCGCCCGCCCACCCAGTCCGGGGTGTATTGTTTTGGATGAATCAATGCCTGGCATGACTGGGTTGGATCTCCAGCGCGAACTCGTGGCCGAGGGATCGACTTTGGCCATCGTCTTTCTGACCGCTCGCGGAGACATCCCCATGAGCGTCCGGGCCATGAAAGCAGGAGCTGTGGATTTTTTAACCAAGCCGGTCAAAGACAAGGATCTTATCTCCTCCATCCGCACGGGCTTGAAAAAATCCTCCGAATTGGAACTCAACAAAAAAGAAGTCGACGAGCTCCGTCAGCGCCTGGAGACCCTGACAGATCGGGAGCGCGAAGTGCTCCGCTTTGTTACCCAGGGCCTTCCCAATAAAAAAATTGCATCCTTGCTGGGGCTGGTCGAGCAGACCATCAAAGTCCACCGCAGTCGGGTAATGACCAAGATGCGCGCGGAATCCCTGGCTCAGTTGGTGGTGGTGGCGGAGCGGTTGGGAATCACCAATCAAGAGTCTTAGGCCGTTTGACCAAGGTATAATAGACTTTCAGAGGACTTTTTGACTAAATGCTCGAAAAATTAGGCACTCTGATTGGCCTGACCAAAATCTGACCACTCAGATCCCCCGATGTTTTCCAAAATTAACAAGCCCTATCCGCTGAGACCTCGTTGGCATCCCGACGACTTGTCTCCGTATAAAATTCCGAAGGCTTCCTGCACTTCTGTAACCTGGTTGCTTTGTTTGTTGGCGCTTGCTATGGCCCCAATCCTTCAAGCCCAGACGGTCTTGACGGTTCGCGACGCGGAATATCGTTCGCGCTGGGCAGGCA